>Ga0255057_10000103_pt1 | contig 45047 bp, 45 predicted proteins | sample Cases_109_6_MG_FD_189022 | JGI IMG/M metagenome (GOLD analysis project Ga0255057, IMG submission 189022) | Seawater microbial communities from Amundsen Gulf, Northwest Territories, Canada - Cases_109_6 | ecosystem: Environmental > Aquatic > Marine > Gulf | place: Canada: Northwest Territories... | reverse complement strand
CGAGACAGTCAGCTCGGGTGGCTCTACGGTTCCGTCCCGCTGGTCCGCGGTCAACGTCCGATCGATCTCATGCGCAAAGGTGAGTTGGACGAGGTGCTGGCCGTCCTGACCAGCCTCTACTCCGTCGCCCAGGTCTAAAGACAGACTCTAGAAGGTATAGCCGGCGCCGACGCTCACCGTTGGGTTCGAGTGCTCCATGGTCGTCACGTTTACCCCAAACGTGCCGAAGAACGATTCGCCGGCCAACGTGGCCCCGAGGTCGATCGCGAACTCGGTCTGAGTGCCCGACGTGCTCAGCAAACACGGTCCACACCCTAGAAACGCGCTCGGCAACTCGGCGTCGACGTTGGCGTGGAAGATCTGAAGCTGGGGCACGATAAAGGGCAGGACGCGGAGGCCACTCTCGGTCTTGATCACGTTGCCGATTGCGACACCGATCGGGACGACCCATCCGTTGATGTCGACTTGGCTGTCTTCAAACTCGATCGTTCCGGAACGCACGTACGTGATTCCCACCACGGGACAGATCTCGAGCGGCAACATCGTCGCCTCGACCGAGACTTCTCCGCCGAACGTGTAGACGTTGAAGTCGGCCGCGTCGACACTGGTGTAGCCGGCACCAAAGCCAACCGCCAGAGGCCCCGGGAGGTTGCGGGTGTAACGACCCTTGAACCCCGCCGCACCATCGGTAATGCTGGCGTTTCCGCTGACTGAAGACTGACCCGACCGCGCGGGGTTGCCCGTGCACGCCTGGGTCGAAACGATCGATATCGGGGTGACGGGTGGCGCGGGTTTTTCGGGTTGGGCTGCTTCTCGTTCAGCAGCAACGGGTTCGGCGGCTAGCCGTTCGGCGTCCGCCTGTTCGGCAGCTAGTCGTTCTGCCTCCGCCTCTTCGGCCGCGAACCGTTCGCGTTCTAAGCGGTTCGCTTCGGCCCGTTCGGATGCCAACCGTTGAGCTTCTAGCCGTTCGGTCTCCGCCTTTTCGGCCGCCGCCCGTTCGGGTGCTAGCAGTTCAGTTGCGAGCTGTTCCGCCTCCGCCCGTTCGACCGCTAACTGTTCGGCCTCTAGCCGTTCTGCCTCTGCCTGTTCAGCCGCGAGCCGTTCCGCCGCCAGCCGCTCGACCTCTAGCCGTTCAGCTTCGAGCCGTTCGGCCTCTGCCTGCTCGGCTGTTAGTCGTTCGGTCTCTGCCTGCTCGGCCGCTAACCGTTCGGCTTCTGCCCGCTCGGCTGCGAGCCGTTCGGTCTCTGCGCGTTCGGCTGCTAGCCGTTCGGCCTCTGCCTGCTCGGCTACTAGTCGTATAGAGGCCAGTTGTTCAGCCTCTGCCTGTTCAGCAGCTACTCGTTCGGCCTCGGCCTGTTCGGCGGCTAACCGTTCTGTTTCTGCCTGTTCGGCGGCTAGCCGTTCAGCTTCTAGCTGTGCCGCCTCCATCTGTTCGGCCGCTAACCGTTCTGTCTCTGCTTGTTCGGCCGCTAACCGTTCTGCCTCTGCTTGTTCGGCCGCCAACCGTTCCGCTTCGAGCCTTTCCGCGTCCGCCTGCGCGACCACTAACCGTTCCGCCTCGAGCCCTTCCGCCTCAGCTCCCTCGGCCGCCAACTGTTCACCGGCGATCTGTTCCGCCTCCGCCCGTTCGGCTTCGAACCGCTCTCCCTCGGCCAGCGCAGCCGCTATCCGTTCAGCTCTAAGTCGGTCCGCCTCTTCGGCTGCTAACCGTTCAGCTTTGAGCTGTTCCGTCTCCGCAAAGGCTTCGGGAGCTGTCGATTCCTCGACCTCTAGCGTCCACTCGCCGTTTATCGATACGACTTCGAGGTGGAAGCGTCCCGATCCGGTCGTCAGCTCTACCATCCCCGTGCCTTGTGCGTCATGGCTGATGACAGGTGTGCGCGACCGCCGGCCTTCAACCGGCTGCACCCAAACATCCAAGCTCGGAACGAATCCCGGGATCGCCTTGATCTCCCATCGGATCCGCCACACACCGCTACCGATATCGAATGTCGCGGTGCGCCTACTGGTCCGACTGGAAAAGCTGTCGATCGGTTTCCAAACGGGTTGTTCGAGCGCGGCTACTTGTTCCTGCGCGGCGGTCGTGCCGGGTATCAAGAGCAGGCTGAGCAGAATCCCGATGGGTAGGATTCGCTTCATGGGGGAGCCCTCCTAATCCGTTCATTTCGGGCCTGACCGCGAAGATAGTGCTACTAGGCCCGTGTCGGCATCCCCTTTCTTCATATGCCATACGGGTTTACGCGGTTTAGCCCGGAACCGAGTTGATACGCTACCCTTTGCATAGCAAACGGCCTGGCGCTCGAGCACCCCTCCCGGCCCATGACATAATGATTGTAGCTGTGTGGCGTGATCACCCCACGACAAAGCTGGCACGGATCGCGAAGGGGAGCGTTTCGGCATTGCTATCGAGGACTCATCAGCATCGGGCCCGCCTTCTGGTACGCTATGTACGAGGGCGACTTCAAGGTTCATATGAAGTAGGGTCTGTCACCCGGTAGCTGGACGGGGCGGCCCCACGTCGCAGGTGATGTGGGGCCGCTCGCGTATTAAGCTCGGCATTCATGGCTGAAGTAATCCTCTATCAGATAGACGAAGCGACCGGCGTCGTGACCGTCACGCTCAACCGTCCCGAGAAGCGAAACGCCCTTAATCCCGAGCTGATCACGGGATTGGAGGAAGCGTTCACGAAGGCCGAGAACGACGAGCTCGTCCGGGTCATCCTGCTCAACGCCAACGGCAAGGACTTTTGCTCCGGGATGGACTTGGCACACCTCGAGAAGACGCTCGACTGGAGCCACGACGAGCTCGTCGCCGACGCCATGCAGCTTGGCAACCTCTTCATTCACATGCGAGAGCTGCCTAAGCCGATCGTCGCTGCCGTCCACGGGAACGCCTTGGCTGGCGGGTGCGGTCTGGCTACTGCGTGCGACATCGTCTTCGCTTCGGAGGACGCGCACTTCGGCTACCCTGAAGTCCACATCGGCTTCGTGCCGGCTATGGTTATGACGATGCTGATAAGGAATGTTGGGGAGAAGGTCGCGTTTGAGCTGGTAGCGACGGGGCGCCAAGTTGATGCCAGTGAAGCGCAGCGAACCGGCCTAATCAACCGTGTCATTGATGCCAAGCTTCTTGAAAAGATCTCGCGAGTCTTCGTGAGTAATCTCTCCGAGCGGGCGGCCGCTTCGATTGCGCTTTTGAAGACGTTGCTTTATGAATCCAAGAATATCCCCTTTACTCAGGGGATTAAGAGGGGTGCGGAGATCAATGCGGAGGCTAGAGAGAGGCAGGAGTGTCGGGACGGATTGCGAGTGTTCCTCGCACGCGATAGGCGAGAGTGAGCACGTTCCTCATTAGGTTGAGTGGAACAGAGCGAGGGGCTAAGAGGTGTGACGCCCATCGATTCAAGTACAAGGGTGCATGGTAACAAACCTGATCCTGCCCTTTCCGCCCCTGGTGACGATCGAGGTTGCCGGTCCCGTTCAGTGGAGTTCCTTATGTGAGACAATCGGCGACAGATTGCCGCAGGGGGTCAGCTTTGTCGTGCTGAGGTATGATGGGCCGAACGAGCGCGGAGGATACTTCTTTCACCTTCGTCAAGTTGAGGACAGCTTTGTGTTTTCGACTTTTGATAGGGACAAGGTGTGTGAGTATGGATCCGGAGAGGAGTGTGCGTGCCTCATTAACCATGTCTGCGGATTCGCCTACGATCACGGAATGTGGGAACAATCTCAGAAAATCAACCTAAGGACAGATTCTGCCTAGCCTGAGGATGTGTCCCCTTCCCCCCAGTTCATAGCCCAGTCTTTTGCCACCATGGGCTTTCTTCCTTCTGCGATCGTGCTCCAGTCATCAGTTCGTACGCGGCAGTCAAACTTCCCGTTCAGAAGGACTGCAACCCTCGCGCCGTATTGCTGCATAAGCGACGTGGCGACAGATCTCGTAGGCATGTTGGCTTCACCAACGATTAGTACACGAACACCACTCAAGTCCACGACGACGATCACAGGAAGTCCGTCAACGTAACAGCTGATCTTTTTGTCGCCGGGGAACTGGTTAGCAATGTCAACAGCCACGGTTTTCAAGCCTTTGAGGAGAACTTGATGACAGAAGCGATCGTACTCTTTGAGAGTTGACCCCTGGCGAACCTCATTGGGAAGGTACTTTTCGAAATCTGCCCGAAAGATACGCATCAGCTTCCCGAAGTTCCCTTCTTCCTTGTTGAATGCGCCGGCTCTGCAGTTGACACCGTAACACAAGTCAAAACCTTGGCGACCATTACCAAGTTGAGGAGGCGGTCGGTTTAGCCAAGAACAGTCTCGCATCTGTGCCAGATGATATGCATCAAACACAAAACACCCCTCGATATGCGGATATTTAGAACTGCCATCAGGATTGTCCCGCCACTCCCAAAGGAGAACTACGACATAATCACTTCCTTTTCGTAAGTCTTTTAAGATTGCGTCAAAATTCGCTGCAGTCTCCTCAGAAACGCTCTGAATGGCTTTCACTTCAAAGCGTAGCCCGATTTCGCCGGATCTGCCCCGAATGGCCAGGTCTGGAAATCTGTTTGCTATTACATACGTAAGCGCTGTCTGGGCGCGGAAGATTTCGCCCACTTCGCCCAGGAGGTCCCGGGCTTCTACTACAACCTCGGCGTCCTAGCGCCCGGCACGACGTCGGGCGGTGTCCACACGCCAAACTTCCGCGGTGACGACAGCGCGATCCCGGTCGGGATGCGGGTCATGACGAACCTGGTGCTCGCGTTTCTACACGGAGAGATTGCGGCGGAAGCCGAATAACAGCATGGCGTGTCAATCACACCGGAGGTTCACCATGACCCACCTGATACCCTCAATCTGCACCGTCCTGGCGGTTCTTTTGTCTGCATGTTCGCCCAGCACCGAGACGACTGAAATCGCCAGATTTGACGATGGGCCCTTCGCGGGCATGGGTTATCCCTACTCCGAATCCGCACGGGCAGGCGATCTGCTTTTTCTTGCCGGCCAGATTGGCGAGGATGCGGATGGCAAGTTGGTACCGGGTGGCATCCAGGCCGAAACCGAGCAGCTAATGTTGAACATTGAAGCCGCGCTGGCCCGTCGCGGGCTCACCATGGAGCACGTGGTCAAGTGCACAGTGTTCCTCGCCGACATTGATGAATGGGGTGCTTTCAACGAAGTCTACAAAAAGCACTTCTCACCGCCGTACCCGGCGCGCAGTGCAATGGCCGCCAGTGGATTGGTGGGCAGCGCACGAGTGGAGATGGAATGTATCGCGGGATACCCTGAGTAGGCGCTCGGGATGGTTGATCGTGATTCTGTAGCGCCACGAATCGCACTGCTCTTGCTACCGGCTGTGTTTCTACATGTTGCCGAGGAGTGGTTTGGCGGATTCCCGGCGTGGACGGGCGCGGTGCTGGGTGACGGGGTGAGCCCCGAGCGGTTCCTGGCTGTCAACGCTGTCGGATTGGTGCTGTTTACGGTGGGTACGCTGGCGGCGTTGCGTTATTCAGGGGCCGCGTGGCTGGTCGTCTCATTCGCGGCTCTGTTCATTGTAAACGCAGTTCTGCACACCCTCGCCACGTTGGGCTGGGGACTTTATTCGCCGGGGCTGATCACCGGGCTGCTCGTGTACATCCCGCTGGGCATTGTTGTATTGCGAAAGTCCGCCAGCAGGCTTCCCAAGCCTGTCTTCGTGAGGGCCATCCTCTTTGGTGTCCTGTTCCACGTGGTCGCCACGGCGACGGCTTTGAGCTGAGACCACTCGAGTCCACGTCCTCACTGAGTTGCACGGCACGAATCTTCCAGTCGTAGGATCAATATCATGGGAGGAATCGGCCGGAACCGCGCCCAAGGAGGATTGAATATGGCCACGAAGAGACTCTTGCTGAGCCTGTTGCTCGCTCTGGTCATGGGGTGCAGCGACAGTGATGGTGGTGGGCCCACGGGGCCCTCAGGCTTGACTCTCAGTAATCTGGTGGGGGTCTGGAACATCACCCTGAATCTCGCAGACGATTCCTGTGGTTTTGGAGCCCCGGCGGATGCGAATGATGTGTGGGAGTTCGCGGCGCCCGATGAGATTCCCAGCTTCGTTTCGGATGGCGTGTTTTTCAATGTAGTCTTCGATGATGCTTCCGGTTTTTTGACTTTCTCGGCACAGGTCGAGGGAGTAACAATCACGTTCGATGGGAGATTCACCTCTGCGACACGATTTTCCGGGACGTTTCAGGCTGTCAATGAGGGATGCACAGTTACTTATAGCATCGAGGCCAACAAGAGCTAATCCACCGGATTTCCCTTCCAGTCGTAACGCCGGATGAGCCATAGCCCGCCGAAGATCAGAAACGGTGCCAGCGGGACCATGAACCCTATCAGGGTGCGGTCGTCGCCGGCTTGTTTCTCGTAGTCGATGATGCGCCGCCCGCCCTGCTCGGCCTGCCAGACTCGTTCACTGTCCAGACCCTTGATGGCTGGCGCAACCCAAAGCACGATCTCCTCGTCGATCGCGATCTCGTCCGGATTGGTCTGACCGAAATTGTAATCGCGCGCGTCCCCGTTGTGACGAACCTGAACGACCGTGTGGTGGCAATCGCCGGCCGACCGTCGGCAAAACCTGATCGGGTCGCGCCGGACGTCCTCTACGACACTGACGCGCCGCTCGAGATCTTCCAAGTCGGGTACCGGCACCAGCCAGTAGGCGAGCAGAAGAACGATGCCGACGAGAAGTAGGCCAACCCCGACGCCGCGTTTCTTGAGAAGGTTCAAACCTCTCCTTTGGTTGACGGCCTCGGTCGACGGTACGAGGTTCGCACGATCCTAGCGATCTAATCTAAAACACGGCGGACATCATCGTGTCGACTTTAGAGCAGCGCCTCGCAGCGATACGCAAGGCAAGTGAGAAAAACATCCCGGAAGACGCGCAGAAGATCATGCATCGCGTGACGGAGGAGTTGCAGAGCGCCGGATTGGCCGAAAAGGCGATCGGTGAAGGCGACCAGGCACCCGCGTTCGCGCTCCCCAATCAGGACGGAACGATCGTGAGCTCCGATGAGCTGCTCGAACAGGGTCCCTTGGTGCTCTCGTTTTTCCGTGGGCACTGGTGACCCTATTGCAATCCAGAGCTGGATGCTCTGAACAAAGTCGTCTCCGACATTCGCAAAGCCGGTGCCAGTCTCGTCACGATCTCGCCACAGCTCCCTGAGCACAGCCACGAGCTGATCGAGAAGTACGGGCTGACGTTCGACATCCTGCGTGACGAGGGGAACCAGACGGCCAAAGAGTACGGATTGGCGTGGGAGTTACCGCAGGACCTGAGGGACGTCTACCTCGGGTTCGGCATCCACCTGCCCGCATCGAATGGCGAACCGAGCTGGACCCTTCCGTTGCCGGCCCGCTACATCATCGACACGTCGTCGGTGATTCGCTACGCGCGGGTGGAGGCCGACTACATCCACCGACCCGAGCCGGTCGAGACGGTGGAGGCGCTAAAACAACTCTTTTGAACGGGACGCTTGCACAAAGCGAATGAACCCACCCGATGCGTCTCCGGTCATGTACCAGAACTGGCGCGACCTGCTCTTTCTGCATTGGGAGTGGGATGCGGACGAGATCCAGCGCACGTTGCCGTCGGGTCTGTGCGTAGACCAGCACGAGGGTCGGTGCTATCTGGGAGTCGTGCCGTTCAAGATGCGCCGCGTGCGTCCGCGTTTTTTGCCGCCGGTGCCGGGGGTCTCCGACTTCTTGGAGTTCAACTTCCGCACGTACGTCTGCGATGCTGACGGTACATCGGGGGTATGGTTCTACTCGCTCGACGCCAACCAGCGTCTTGCCGTCGCCGTCGCTAGACGGTTCTTCCATTTGCCGTATCATTGGGCGAGGATGCGGGTAGACACGGACGACGACGGTGTGATGACCTACTCTTCGGCTCGCGGCGGGGATGAGTCGTTGAGCGATCGTTATCGATATCGGGCGATCGGACCGGAGCGGCGCGCGCAACCCGACTCGTTAGAGTTTTTTCTGCTAGAGCGATATGTGCTGTTCGCAGATACGGGGGGTGGATTGCGGCCCGGTCGCGTGCACCATGAGCCTTACCCGTTCCGCGACGTCGAGCTGCTCGAGTGGGACGAGGGACTCTTTTCACTCAACGGCTTCGAGCCACCGCGACGGGCTCCCGATCACGCCGTCATGTCGCCCGGAGTCGACGTGTCGATTTACGCGCTAACTACGGCCGATCGAACCCCTTGATGCACACGATCGTTCTATCTGCTTCGTCGTAATTCGGAAAATGGCTAAACCCGAGATTGGCGGTGCACACGACGCCGTCGTGCCAGATCAGACTCGTGGGCTCGTCGAGCGGTGCGGTGCGCTTGTCCGCGACCAGCATCCGCTGTGAGCCGTCCGGTGACAGCACCCAGATCTCGTTGCGCAGGACCTCGGATACGTAGAGGTTGCCACGCTCGTCGAATTCGATGCCGTCGAACAGCGAATGCCCACTCGATATCACCGTCGTCTCGCCGGCTGACCCGTCAGCATTAATCTCGATCTTTACCACCATCGGCTCGCCATCCGTGGCTGCGTAGAGGTTCTTCTCCTCCTCGTCTAGGACCAACACGTTGACGCCAAGCGGGAAACCCGAGTACGGGTTGGGTCTCCAGTTGAGCAGCGGATGGGACGACCACATCTCCACGTTCTTGCCATCGGGAGAGATCTTCCAGATACCGGCGTACGTCACGTCGGTGAGATAGATGTTGCCCTGCGAGTCGATCTCGACGTCATCCGGAAAACAAAACGCCCAACCGTCCGCGCGTGTCGCCAGCGCTGTAACCTGCCGCGTCGACGCGTCGATCTTGTACACGCCACTCAGGGTGACGGTGGCATCGCGACAGGCGGCGTGGAACGGGTCGAACAGGTTGGCCGCCTCGTATCGATGGGACTCCTCCTTGTAGGCGACGTAAATGTTGCCGTCCTGATCGAGGTCGATGCCGATGACCTCGCCCTTGCCGACATCGTTCTCTGATGGCACGACGGCCACGAGTTCCTGAGCGCCGTCGGGTGTCACCTTCATGATCTTCCCGACGTGCATGAGCGCCGTGTAGATGTTGCCTTCGGCATCGACGGCCAACCCTTCGGGCGTATCCTCGAACGTGGCGAGGACCCACGCCTCGTATTCGCCCGCCGCGGTTTGCTGCGCGGTTAAAACCGACGGTGCAATCAGAAACAGTCCAATCAAAGGTGCAGACAGCTTGCGAATCATTGCCCCTCCTTCAGTCGTGGGTCTCCGGTATCCAATGCCTGTACTCGGCCATGCATCCACTGAAACAAGCCCGCATTGTCGGACTTGACGATCCGATCGGCGGATCGAAGGAATCGCATCGACGCGCGATCGAACGACGAACTGTGGAACAGATCGTTGTTGAACCACAATGGAAACACTCCGTGGATCATCGTCTCGACGTGAAGGCCACACGCTTCGGCAAAGGCGTTGAATTCCCTAAAGTTAAGCAGACGGTGCGCTGGATTGAAGCGCAAAGCCATTTTCGGCTGTTTGGCGATTTCGGCGCGGTTCTTGGTTCGCGCTGCGACACGCCAGGGGAACACCAGCGCGCGGAGAGCCCAATGAGTCCATCGACGGCAGGCCCATGCGTCGCCGTTATAGTCGAGAATAAAGAACCAGCCGCCAGGCCGTAGAACATCGCGCACCATCCTGAAGAACGCCTCTGGGTCGAACAGATGGTGCACCGTAAACGCTGCAATCACCACGTCGAAGCCGTTGTCCTCGAACGGGTGGTCCTCCACCGTTCCAAGGAAGAGATCAGCGTCTGGTACGAATCGTCGCGCCTGCGAGAGCATCTCCTCCGCAAGGTCGAGCCCTGCCAAATGTGTACAACCGCTCTCGTGGAGGAGCTCAAGCAGCTCGCCTGTACCACAACCGACGTCCAGGAATCGCAGCTGGTTTGGTTGGGCACCACTGTCGCGCAGTTTTGCGAGAACCCATTCAATGAACTCGGCGCGCTCGTAGCGATAATTCAGCCCCCAGGCAGCGGTCAAGTCCCGGTACACCGCGGCTTGTTCGTTCATAATCTCGCGCTCGAGCGATCGCGCGTCAGCGAGCGTGGTTGCCTCGGATTCTTGCATCAGGTGACCTTCCCTATTGTTGTCTTACGCGTTCTCGTAGAGCAGCTTTCCAGCGCTTTCCATACGAATCCCAAAGCGTCGACCGCCGGGTGTCACCCAGAGCCGGGTCCGGCTTCCCTTGCCCAGTTTGATCGCGACACCGCAATTGAAATAACCCGAGCGGTAGGCCGATCTGAGCGATGCGTAGTTCACCATTTCGGCGAGGCTAACAACCCCCGTATACCCCAGTGAGCACGCCGTCTCGAGCGCGCGCACCAGGCCGATGCCATGCAGGTTTTGTCCGCGGTACTCTGGCTTGGTATAACCGTGATACATATACAAGTATTGCGAATTGAAATGGAACGTCATCCAGTCTTCGACTGTTGTAGCGGAGGGAGAATACCAGCCGTAGCTAGCGAGCACATCGCCATCCAAAATCCCGTAACAGAGATCTCCCTTCGCGAGTGCCTCAGTTAGAAACGCGGGAGGTATCCTGTTGGCAGGGTCCAAAGCGAGCGTCTTTAGTTCGTCCGCTTCCAGCATGCGGCAGGCGTAGGTCATCGGTCGAACCAAGAGCTCTCGATTGACGCTTTCCATGTCTACCGCGCAAAGGCGATACACATGGAGCGACGTTACCGCACTGACCCTGTAGTACAACGAACGCAGGCTAGCTCGGAACAAACCCAGGTGCCGATGGTCGGTGAGAAATGCTTTCAGGTTCATACGCACTGTTTCTTCGCCAACACCGCTACGAAGTGTCCCGTGATGTACCGGCTCGGTGGTCTCCCGAGTGGTTCGAACGATCGTAGAAACTTCAAATACAAACGGCGCGGCGCGGCGAACGATGTACGGTCGATCAACGAGGCCAACGGAATCACCAACACGCGTGGGCAGTGGAGCACGGCGGCACACTGAATCGGCTGCAATCCAACGTCCTTCAGAATTGCTCGCAACTTTTGGGGACCGAAGGTTACACCAACGTAATACGGAACCAATCCAATTCGATTCAACCAACGGAAGGGAAGCCGATTGCGTAGAGCTACAGCTGGGTTCACGGGGTTGTCGAGTGTCAAAAGAAGGCTTCCGCCGGGTCGCAATACCCGAACGAGTTCGCGCAGGCTTGCCACGAGATCAGAGAACTCTGGAAAGTGATCTAGCGTCGAGTTTGACACCACCACATCGAATCTGTCAGCTCCGAATGGCAGGCTACGAATATCAGTAGCAACTCCGCGCAGCCTTGGGTACTGTGCCTGAGCGCGGCTGATGACTGTTTGGGAAAGCTCGATCCCATAAACCTTGGATGCCCTTTCTTCAAGCACTCCACAAAGGCCACCACCAAAAGCCTCGTCAAATAAGTCGGTCTTGAGTACGGACTCGATGGGGCGATTCGGAAGCCAGCGCTCTAGCAGCGCGCAGTTGACGTAATCGCTGTGTTGCCTCCAAAGCCGATGTGGGTGGTCTTCGCACCATTGTTCGGCCAACAGTTGCCAGTCAAACGTTGCTTCTTGTTTCATGATGTTCCGATCGCCGACTGACCTGTCGATGAGCAACAACGGCGGAATGCGGACAAAAGATATGCCTCCACGATCGGCACGGCACGGTACGGCTAGTTCCGGAATCGCTCGGTTTGGTACTAGCGTGTAATCTTAGAGCCGTGACTAGCAAGTTGATCAATCACCGCCTGGTTGCGCTGCGCAGTCTCACCAGGTACTCGCGGATGTCAGTATCGGAGCTGCAACGTTTTCGAGATCGGCAGCTTCGTCGGGTCGTAAGCCACGCATACCGCAAAGTTCCATACTACGCGGCGCTCTTGAACGAGGCGGGGTTGACGCCCACAGACATACAGTCGGTCGACGATCTATGTCGTATTCCTATCTCTACCAAGCGTGATCTGCAACGAGTGCGAGCTGAGCAACTGGTCTCGCGGGACGTGAACCTATCTCGGCTGGTTCAGCGTAAGACCAGCGGCTCGACTGGGCTTCCCTTCACCATCCGACGCACTTGGTTCGAAGAGCGCCTGCTGGGTGCCATTCGATGGCGTGTGTTACGCGATCTAGGAATGCGTGTGACCGATCGACATGCCGAGATTGAGGAATTGCAGCCCCCAGATGGGAACGACAATCAGCTATTACACCAAAGCCTGCAGAGTGTGGGGTTCTTTCGACAAATCCGGATTCACGCACTCGACGAGCCCGACGCCATTATTGAGAAGCTGCTTGAATTTGGTCCCAACGTGATAACGGGATACAGCGGCGTGCTCGCGCGCGTCGCAAAGTCGATGACCGAGAAGCACCGCGCCAAGCTTCGACCGCGCTTTATCGCCGGCCATTCGGACCTACTCACTCCGGCGATGTGCGAGCAGATTAGCGAAGGGTTTGGCGCACCATTCTATGAGATTTACGATAGCAACGAGTTCAACGTAATCGCTTGGCAATGTCCCCAGACGAACGAACTACACACGTGCGATGACACAACGATTGTGGAGGTCGCAAACGCGGACTCCACTTCGGATGTTAACGAGGGTGAAGTCGTCCTGACGGCGCTACACTCTTTCGCAATGCCGTTTATCCGGTTCGCCCTTGGAGATATCATTACGAAGGGGAGTGAGGCGTGTCGTTGCGGTCATCCGTTCGGGACGATCCGCGCTGTACGCGGCCGCATGTTCGACTATTTCCCGCTTCCCGATGGACGCGTCATTCATCCCTACGAGCTAATTGCTATTCTGACCGAACATGGCCAGTGGACGCGTGAATATCGCATCGTTCAACGGCACACAGACGATGTTCTAGTGCAAGTAGTGCCCGGCCGATCGCCGCGATCGGCGGAGGTCTCCGAGTTGCGTCACGAAATGTCTAAGTACCTGGGAGAGAGGGTGAACGTCACGTTAGACATCGTGTCGGAACTGCCCCTGGAGCAAACCGGCAAGTTTCGCGTTTGCCGCTCGCTGGTCCAATCCGAATACGATGGCGTCGCTGACTAGCTACACCGTCTTGCTCGCTTCTGCACCCAGCCCTGCCAAGTGCTCCGCCCCGAACGCCGCCAGCGGGCGCAACCGGAACGGCTCGGTCGTCGCGTTCAGCTCGCGGACCGTGTCGATATCGAGCCCGACGACGGTGCGAAACGGGCGCTCGCCGGCCGGTGTCTCGATCAACCCGACGATGGCGTCGACCACTAGCGCTGGATCGACTTGGGCCTCGGGGTCTTTGAGCATTTCGGGATCGGTGAGCGCTGGTTCGAACCACGCCATGAAGTCGGTCCACAGCGAGTCCAGCTCGGGATAACCTTGGAACCGTTGCACCTTGCCGGTCGACTGCGTCTTCTTGAGCAGATCGGTCTGGAACGGGCCGGGCTCGACCACCACCACGTCGATCCCCTTGGGGACCAACTCGTACCGCAAACACTCCGAGAGCCCCTCGAGCCCCCACTTGCTGGCGCAATACAAGGCATAGAACGGAAACGCGATCCGTCCGGCGATCGAAGTCAGGTTGACGATCAGGCCGGAGTTCTGCTCCCGCATGTGGGGGAGCACCGACCGCGTGACGCGGTACACCCCGACCAGGTTGACCTCGAGCTGATGGCTGAACTGATCGGGCGTGAACCCCTCGGCGATCCCCAGGTACATCTGACCGGCATTGTTGACGACCACGTCGATCCGGTTCGACTCGGCGATGATCTGCTCGACGGCGGCCTCGACCGATGCGTCGGACGCGACGTCGAGATCGATCGTGCGGATGTCGAGGTTTTCACCGTCCGCGATCGCGCGCAGCTCGGTGGCGGTGTCGCGATTCTTGCCTTCTGGCTCGCGCATCGTCGCGTACACCCGGTCACCACGGCGCGCCAACTTGAGCGCGACTTGTCGGCCGAAGCCGGAACTGGATCCAGTGATGAGATCGACCCGTTGATCGGACATGAGAATCCCCTCCTTCCGTCTGGTGATTGGAGAACGTAGTATAATCATGTTCTTCGCAACTCTTTCCAGGGGGTCAATCGTGCACAAGCTCTTCTCTGTTCTATTTCTGGTCTTGTTCGCGGTCGCTTGCGGCCAGCAAGCCCAGGAAGCCGCGTCGGATGAGACTGCTCCGACCGTGTCCACCGAAGCCGACATGCAAGCGATCGCCGCGGTTCAGGATCAGGAGGCAGAGGTCTTTCGTTCCGGCGACGCGAATCTTCCCCACCTAGCCGACAACGCCGTGATGATGCCGCCTAACGAGTATGCGGTCGTCGGGATCGAGGCTGCGCGGGCATGGGCGACTGAGCTCTTTGATCAGGTCACCTTCAGCGTCCTCGACTACACCGACAAGCACGTCGTCGTCGCCGGCGACGTGGCGATCGAGCGGTACTCGGGGTCGACCACATTCGCTCCCAATGCCGGTGGGGATCCCATCTCCGGCACGTTCAAGGGGATTCACGTCTACGAGCGGCAGATTGACGGCTCGTGGAAGATGGCGCAGGACATCTGGAACTTCGATCCGGCGCCCGCCGAGGAGTAGCTCGGGTTTATGACTGCACAATCCGTGTTTCGTGCTTCTCTAATCGTCTCTTCCATGACGCTCCTCGCTTCTTGTCAGACCGGCGAGCCGCCCGATGAGACACCGCCCGTTGTCGAGGCGCCGACTCACGTCGTCTTTGTCACTGCCCGCGACTACGCGTTCGAAGGCCCGACCGAGATCCTATCCGGATGGACGACGTTCAGGATGCAGAATGCCGGCGCTGAGGAACACTTTCTGTTTCTGACCCGGCTGCCCGAAGGCAAGACGCTCCAAGACTACGGGCAGGAGGTCGGGTCGGTGTTTGGAAGCGTGATGGCGCAGCTCGAGGCCGGCACGATCGACAAGCTCGAGGGCGGCGCGATCCTCGGTCGCGACCTACCCGAGTGGTACACGACCTCCGCGGTCTATATGGGGGGGCCCGGGTTCGTGGCGCCGGGGCACGTTGCCGAAACGACGGTCAACCTCGATCCCGGCACGTACGTCGCGGAGTGCTATGTCAAGACCGCCGAGGGGGTGTTCCACATCGCGTTGGGGATGGCGCTGCCGATCGTCGTTACGGCCGAGGACTCGGGGGCCGCGGAACCCGAAGCCGACATCGATGTCACCGTGTCGAATGACGCGATCGATGGGCCCGAGGCGCTCGCCGCCGGCGAACACACGATCGCGGTTCACTATCAGGAACATCCCGAGGCCGGGCTCGGCAACGACGTCCACCTGGCGCGGCTGGAAGAGGATTCAGACATCGACGAGATCGTCCGTTGGATCGACTGGATGGAGGTCGACGGACTGCGCGCGCCAGCTCCCGCTACCTTTGTCGGCGGGGCGCACGAAGCCCCCATGGACCGCGCATCGTACTTCCGTGTCGATCTGGAGCCCGGCCGCTACCTGTGGGTCGTCGAGGCGATGGCGGAGACTGGGCGGGCGAAGGAAGTGATCGTCGAGTAATCCGGATGGAGTAGGGCTACTCGTCCTCTAAAGCGCGGAACGCGCCGGTCTCCTCCACGACAACCGCAAAACCGTCAACGGACGATGGGATCGCCTCCAGCAAGTCGTCCGTTTTTGCGGCCACCATCACCACGAGGCAGGGCTCACCGTCGCACTCACCGATACCGACACCGCTGACGCCTGGCAGGTCGATAACGCTGTCGGTCAAGGTGCGGTTCGCCTGTTCGATGTCAGGCTCGGTCATCTCGATCTGCTCCCCGTTCGCACCGTCGATCGCGATCTCGCTCCCGGCACACGCGAGCGTAAACCCGGTGAAGAAGAGAAAGACCGAGCGCCGAACTTTAGCTACCGTCGATCGTGACACCAAAGCGAGTGAGGACCGCATCGATCGGGTTGGCGATCGTGGCGGAGCTGCTGCCCGCATAGAGAAGGCCTACGGGCTTCAGCTTGTCGCCGCCCTTTTCGACGACGATCAGCGAGCCTGAATCACCACCCGCGCTGAACCCCCCGCCACCGATGACGATCTGATTGACGAACCGCGCGACGCCTGGGCTACCGTAGTTGACATTGACCGTGGCGCTGATTGCGGTAACGCGCCCCTTGGTCTGTTCGGTGGTTCGCCCGTACTTCATGACCCGCATGTTCACGGCCGCCGCCGTCGTGGTCGAACTGGGCGTCCCGTAGCCATTCGACGGAGTTGAGTTGTCCAAGCTATCAGCCGATGACAGGGCGATCGCGGCGTCGATCGTGTTGTCTCCTCCGCTGAAATCGATCACTTGGTAATCGGCTAGCGTGCCGATCGCGTCGGCCGGATTCACACCGCCGTCAAACGTCCCGGGCTGCAAGACGTTGACCCCCATCGGGCCGGCGTTTGAGGCGGCATAGACGTGGTTGTTGCTCAGCGCGAAAACGTCGGTTCCGTCCGTCACGCGAGCGCCGATCGTACCGGCGGTAATGGCGGGATGGCCGGTGGATACCCCGATCGGGACCGGGCGTGGAAGCCGTGCCGTCGGATCAACATCGCCCCCACCCCCACCGCTTTCTCCGCCACCACCGGGGCCTCCACAAGGTGGCGTTTCGCACTTCTTGCGCGGTTCTTGCTGCAGCGCCCAGATCTCGCCGGTTACCATGATCCGGACCGGTACGCCGCCGAGCGACGCCGGCAAGCCTGCGATCCCGCCACGCTCGGCGAGGACCACGACCGCTGGCTGACCGCTCGCGGTCGCCCCGAGACCCACCCCGACCACACCGGGGACGGCCATGAGGTCCTCCTGGTGACGCAGCTGGACCGCCGCGGCCGGAGCGAGCGCGCCGCGCGAGAGGAGTTCGGGCGCGTTCGGAGCTGTCGGACCGTCGCTCTCAGCGCAAGCTGCGACGACAAGCGAGAAGAAGACGAAAAAGCTCGGTGAACGGACCCGCATTGAGGTTCCTCCTCGGCCTGGGAGGTAAACTGACAATCTATGACTATACTCGGACACCAGAGATCTGTCAAGCAGGCGTCAGTTAATAAGAACGGACGGGAATCAGGACTTTGCGGTGGGTTGGGATCGCTCGATATTGGCTTTGCGTCGCGCAGCCCCCAGCGCTGGTGCGTCGAGCCAAACAGAATGCCCAAAGATCCGCCCCCCGAGTTGTCCCCCCTCCTCAGTGCGCAGGATTCTGATACCCGGGACCGGGCCTGGTCGAAGTTCCTCGAGCGATACAGCCAACTGCTTCTTCGGACGACCCGATCCTACGGCTGCGACTACGATACGATGATGGACCGCTACCAGTTTGTGCTGGCGGCGCTTCAAGAAGACGACTTCAAGCGACTCCGATCGTACAAGGTTCATGGTCGGAGCACGTTCCGGGGATGGTTGGTGGTCGTCTCACGTCGTCTGTGCTCGGACTACGATCGATCGCAGTACGGACGCCGCAGCCGGGCCAGCGACACGGACGCACCCGAGCGAGAACGGTCAGCGCGCCGCAAGCTGGTCAACCTCGCCGGGGTGAATCTGGACGTTGGGCTCCTTGCGGAACGATCGCCATCGAATCCTGAGCGTACCCTCAGGGAAACGGAGTTGACCGAGGCGCTCGAAGTGGTCATGCGTTCGCTCGAGCCACGCGATCAGCTGCTCCTGACGCTCCGTTTCGAAGACGGTCTATCGGTGCGGCAAGTAGCGGATGTAATGCGCTACCCAAGCGTCTTTCATGTCTACCGGGAGTTGAAGCGCGTTTTGCGTCAGGTTCGGGAGGAACTCGCCAACCGTGGAGTTAGCGATGCCGCGCCATGAATCCGCAAGTTTGTCAACCAGCGTCCGTTTTAGAGCATAGATGAAACGATGATCCCACATCTCAAAGGTGACGATATGCACCCCGACACCGTAGACATCGCAGCGTATGTCGAGGGACGGCTTTCCGGCACCGAGCAGGTATCGCTCGAGGCGCACCTGACGCATTGCGTCGAATGCCGCGACCAGGCGACGGGCGCCGCCACGCTGCTACGCGGGGACGCGCGTCGCCGCCGGTGGGTTGCTGGCGGGGTGGCGGTGGCGGCCGCGGCGGTGATCGTCCTGTTTGTGTCACTACCGGTGGAACAGGATGGGCCGGTGCCGGATGTGATGCGCGACGGGCCCTCGGTCGAGGGGCTTGCCTCGGTCGAAGCAGTCCAGCCCGATCCAGACCAACCTGTACATCCAGATTCGGTCGCGTTCGCGTGGCGCACTGTCGCTTCCGACGCGCTCTACCAGCTGTCGGTGACGGACGGTGCGGGAGGCGCCGTCTGGGAGACGACGACCGCCGAGACGGCGGTTCATCCGCCGGCCGATACGTTCGAATCGGATCAGCGTTACTTGTGGTACGTCGACGCCCTGCTTCCGGATGGCAATGTCGCCAGCACCGGGGTCAAGGAGTTCCGAACCGGCACCAGATGAAGCCCATCCTGGTCGGGTTCGTCGGGGCTTGCATCTGGGTCACCGGCTGCGGGGAGCGCGCCGATCCCGACCCACCCACCGAATCGTTGCTCGCCGCCGCCGAGGAGATCTACTGGCAGGGAGAGATCGACAGTGCGCAGGTCGTCTTTGAGGCGGCGTTGGACGAGTCGCGGCAACGCGCTGATCCGGTTGAGGAAGCGAGCGCGCTCACGTGGCTCGGGCTCGCCGCCTGGCGGCTGGGTGACTACGAAGAAGCCCGCCGACTGGGGGAACAAGCGCTCGACCTAAAACTCGAGCACAGTCTTCAGAACCAACTCTTTCGCTCTTACAATGCGCTCGGGCTCCTGGCCTGGAACGAGAGCCGCTACTTCGAGGCTCTCGATCTCTATCAGATCGCGTTGGAGTTGGCCGAAGCCGAGTCGGATAGCACGAACCTGGTCAAAGTGTGGACGAACCTGGGGCTCCTCCACACCGAGTTGGGCGACTTCGTCGAAGCACAGCATCTGCTGAACAAAGCGCTCGTGCTTTCGCGTGAGCTGGACGAGGGGCTGATCGAAGGCCGGGTGCTGACGAACCTGGGGATGCTCGCCGTGCGCACCGGTGATCCCGTCACCGCGATCGGCAATCTCGAGGCGGGCCTAATGCGCGTGCGAGATGTCGAAGACCTAATCGGTGAGCAGAACGCTCTCGGACAACTCGGCATGGCGTACGCTGCCGCCGGCGAGATGGGTCGCGCCGTCGCCGTGCTGGATAGCGCGCTCCAGCAATCCCGCATCCAGGGTCTGCGTCAGGAGGAAGCGACCCACCTCGAACAGACCGCAGAGCTCTACCGCGAGGCGGGTGATTTCCGCCGCGCGCTGAGCCTCTTCGAGGAGGCGAGGGCGATCAACGATGAGTTGGGGCTGGAGGACGAGACAGGGATCGACTTTAGGAGCCAGGCCGAGGTCCAGGCTCGACTCGAAAACCTCGACTTAGCGCATCGGTTGGCGGGTGACGCGCTGGCAATCCATCGACACGTCGGCTCGCGGTTCGAGGAGCTGGCCGATCTGCTGCTCTTGGCCGAACTGTCGAGCCAGAGTGGCGACAGCGATGAAGCAAGACGTCACCTCGAGACGGCGGGCCAGATGACGGAAGGCCTCGCGTCTCGGCGTGCCCGGGCGTCGGTGGCGCTAGCAGCCGCCCGCATTGCGGACCATGAAGGTGATGGCGCAGCGGTAATTCGGATCTTGCACTCGAGTATTCCGGAGATCGTCGAGGCCGATCACGATTACGCGTGGGAAGCGCACGCCTTGTTGGCCCGCACCCATGCTCGGGCGGGAGACCTGGAAGAAGCGGCTGCCGCCGGTCGGCAAGCGGTAGAGGCGGTAGAGCGGGTTCGCGGTCGGTTCGCGTCGGGCATTCTGCGCACTTCGTACCAAACCGAGCGCGAAGCGGTGTACGGTGAGTTGGTCGATGTCCTGCTGGAGCTTGGCCGCACCGGGGAAGCCTTCGAAGTCGCTGACGCAGCCCGGGGTCGTGTTCTAGTCGAGCATCTGGCAACGGCGCGTGCGAACGGCGGGGCTTCGGTTCGCGAGTTGGCGGAGGAAGAGCGGCAGATCTTGGCGCAGATCGACTGGCTGGCCCAGGAGGTCGACGAGATCGGCGACCCGAACGAGGTCGCGAGCACGGAGCTGAGTTCAGAGCTAGACCAGCTCTACCGCGAGCTCGAGAACCGTCGGACCGATTATGGTGCCGCGCTGGTGCGGTCCCAAGAACATGGTGGCCAGGCAGGAACGTTGCTCGGCGGGGCGAGGCCCGAAGAGGGTCGAGTTCGAGCGGCGCTTCACGCCGAAGAAGCTCTGATCGAGTATCTCGTCTCGAAGGATGAGGTGCTGGGTTTTGTCGCCACGAGCGATGAGATCCAGAGCTTCCGGGCCGAGGTTCCGCGCCGCGAGTTGGCGATGCGGGTCCGGGTGGCACGCGAGCTGGTGGGACGGCCAAGCGCCGACCCGGAGACATTGGAGCCGGTGCTCGCAGCGCTGCACGAGATCCTAATCGGTCCGGCGGCTCGAACCGGTTTATTAGATGGCAAGCGGGCGCTGGTCATCGTTCCGCATGGGGAGCTGACGTACGTTCCATTTGCGGCCCTTCGCGATCCCCGGACCGGTCGCTATCTGGCGCTCGATTTCACCCTGCTCGACCTCCCATCGGCGGCCTCGCTGCCGGTATTGCGCGGCGGCGAGACAGTCGTCACATCGGGACAACCAGCTGCGTTCGCTCCCTTCCCGCGTGAATTGCCTGCCACCGTCGGTGAAGCTGACGCGGTTCACGAATCGTTGGGACGAGGAACGTCGATCAAAGGCGGAAAAGCGACGGAAGCAGAGTTTCGGGATGCGCTGGCGGAGGTGCCCATCGTCCACGCCGCGACGCACGGCATCTTCAACCTTCGGAACCCGTTGTTCTCGCGGCTTCGGTTCGCTCCCGGCCAGTCTGAACGATCCGACGACGACGGTCGGTTGGAAGTTCACGAGCTCGTCGAGCTGGAGGTCAACGCGTGGTTGGTGTTTCTCTCGGGTTGCGAAACCGGAGTCGGTGGTGCTTGGTCGACCGCGTTTGGCCAGGGCGAAGACTTCGCGACGCTCGCCCGCGCGTTCCTCTATTCGGGCGCGGCGAACGTGATTGCGACGCTGTGGCGGGTGGAAGACGAAGGCGCGGCCGCGTTCGCGCGGAGTTTTTATCACCACCTTGGAGAAAACGGGAGACTACAACGCCAGGGTCACGCGTCGGTCTCCGATGCGCTCGCGCTCGCGCAGCGAGAGCTGATTCGGAGCCATTCCTACCACGCGCCGTACTACTGGGCGGGGTACCGGGTGACGGGCAGTGGGCATGCGGGCACTAAGGGCCTTTTTCGAGCTACGGCGCAAAGTCCAGCCACCCCGTCCGTTGTAGAGTAATGTGCCAGCCGATGAATCCACTAGGTCGGAGGTTTTGATGAAGTCGAGGTCGCTAAGCCACGTTCTGCTCCTTGTCGCGATCCTGTTCACCATCGGTGCGATCGCGAGTTGCTCCGGCGACCCACCGAGCAGCCCGGAGCTGAGCCAAGTTCTCGCCGTCAAGGGTGGCAACGGCGGCGGCAATGGTGGCGGTGGTGGCGGGAACGGCGGTGGTGGAGGAAACGGTGGAGACGATCCCACCGTCGAAGCTGCCGATCCGAGCAGCGCGCCCCAGGGTGAGACACTCGACGTGCGTGTTTTTGGGACCGGCTACGACGAAACCTCCGATGTCACGTTTCTACTCAACGGCAAGGCGACCAAAGACGTCAAGACAAACACGACGCAATTCGTGAGCAGCGAGGAGTTAGTCACCAACATCACGATCACCGACGATGCACCACAGGTTTTCTACGACATTCAGGCCTCGAGCCGGAGGGGGAAAGGTGTCGGGATCGAACTATTCAAGGTGGCGGGACCGACGGCGGACCTGGCGAGCCGGCCGGCAGCGCCAGCCCCGGCTGGGCTCTACAGCGACGGTCGCGGATTGTACGTGGGGGAGTGGAGCTCTAATCCACAGGGGCAGGATGAAGCGAACATCAATGTTCGAGCCCGTTGTTCGGAGAACCGCAGCATGGATCTCGAGCAACCGACCGATGGCAATGGCGATCCCGTCTGGACGTTCAACGGACCGGTACTCGACTGCGGGGCGGGCACCGAGGCGGGCTCCCAGTTCCACGTGCCGGGCCTGTTGAATGCTCAGTGCCCGGCCGGGAACTGTCCGATCGGTGGTTTACCCGACGGGTCCAATTACGGTCCCAGCGTTTTCTATTTCTTCCGCGCCGACACGACAAACAAGCCAGGCAAGCTGGACGACTCGTACAACGTCGTCTGGACCAACGCGGCCTTTAGCGTCGTTGGGCAAGCCGCCGATGGAACTTCGTGCGCCTGGCATGTGACGGGTAGCACCGCGGACCTGTATAAACGGCCAGATATTCTCGAGCAGCCGACCGGTCAAGCGGTCGCGCTCGATGTGACGATCACGCGCGTCGATGGACCTTGTGCCATCTGATGCGCACGGTATCGACGTGAACCAAAACCGATAACCATCGCTCCTCTGCTTGCCGACCACGACCGGGTCGGGGGCGCGCGAAGAGGGCATGGAATTTGAGCGCTAGGGTGCTCTCACTGCCGACTCGACCGGTCGGCCTCCTGCTCCGGGAGGTGAGTCTTGGATTTCTCGAAGCTTCAAATGTCGATCGCGCTGGGAACCGTTCTGGCCGCGCCACCCCGGCATCTCCGCTGCGCTAAGCCACGGTCGGGCCCAGCGAACCGCGGGGAGTGCCGGGGGCGGCCGATCGTTGGTCTTGTCCAACCACGTTTTTCGCAAGTGTCGGCAACGACCGAGTCGACCATCGCGGCGACACGCCGCACTACTGCCGACACGACCGGTCGGCCTCCACTCAGGAGGTGGGCTATGAACTCGATCCTTTCAAACCTTTTGCGACGTAAAGCGCGGGCTTCGGTTCCTTGGCTCGGAGCGTTTGTCATCGTGGCGTTCCTGCTCGGGTGCCAGGAGCAACCCGTGGGACCCGACCTGACGGACGTCACGGACGTCGACATCGGTTTCAAGAAGGGGCGGCCTGCGCAATGCAACGCGGGCACCGATCTTAGCATCACGTTTGGCGACGGTTCGCTGGATGCGTTGCGGAGCGATGGCAACGGGGCGTACGAAGAGAACGTCGAGAACGTCGGTGCCCACATCAACGACCCGACTGGGAACTTGATGCTCTGGACATCGCAGTACGGCGAGCCGAGTCGTGCGGTGCTAGTCACCACGACGGCCTTCAATGGCTCCACCACCGACCGGATCTTCACCAACAACCACGACAACTCTCCTGATGGCAACAGCGCCTGCGGTCTTGGGGGAATGGCGATCGGAAGCACAGGCAGCGCCGTCCTCGAAGCCGAGCTGAACAGCGGTGGCATCGACAACGGCATCGTGCGTTACGGCAAGGACTGTGACGGCAACGATGTGAACCGAGTCACCACGACACGCCCTATTGCCGGGGTTTGGACGATTACGGGCTCCAGCGGTGTGCACTGCGTGAGCAATGGCAGGAAGGGCAAGAACGCTGGATTCGACCAGGTCGGCACTGCTGGCCCGTTCAGCATGACGCTGCTAGAAGCGATCTGACTCGAGCTGCTCTAGAGACGGGGTGAGCCGCCGGCGGAATGTCTTCCGACCGGCGGCTGCTCATCCTCATCGAGCGAAACGGAGGGACTTATGAAACGGAATCTCGCACTCATCGGCTTGGTGCTGATGCTGGCTTGCCAAGAGAACCCGGTGGAGCCAACTCCACACGACCTCGGGCTCGCCAATGGAAACGGCGCCCAAGTCGACAAGATCCTGCACGCACGTTTCGCCACCAGCAACAGTCAGTTCTGGGCGTGTAGCAACGAGGTCGTCGATTTCGCTGGTGAGTTCCTCGTCACCGTTCGTCAGACGACTTCGGCGTCGGGAAACACAACGTTTCGCCTTCACGTGAGCAGTCACGTGAAGGGCGTCGGCCAGACGTCAGGTGACGAATACGTGTCTAGCGACGTCACCAATCTCACTGACCACACGCAAGGCGACAGGTTCAGCGACGTTTTTCAGTTCCGGATCGTCCGGATCAGCAAGGGTGGAGCGCAGAACTCCGCCGGTTGGATCAAGTTCCACCTGACGATCGTCGACGGCGAAGTCAAGATTATAAAGGACGACGCCGAGTTTGATGTCTGCCGGGGGTGAACTGCTAGGGTAGAGCGGTCACGTCGGCCACTGACGGGGTAGCGGCGCTGCTGCCCGGCGACCGTTATTCTCAATCAGCGCCATGAATGAGCCTCAACACCGCCTCGCCGCCGTTTGGTTTGCCGATATCGTCGACTACAGCCGGCTTTCGGCTGTCGACGAAGCCGAGGCAATCCGGCTGGTCGAGGTTTTCCAATCCGTCGTCAAGGAGTCGGTCGAGAAGCACGGCGGGCGGGTGGTGAAGTTTCTGGGCGACGGGGTGCTGGCCGAGTTTCCGAGCACCCAATCCGCGGTTCGCGCGGGCATCGATCTTCAAAAAGAGTACACCAAGCGCACCGCCGAGAGTCCACCCGGTGATGGTCACAGCTTGCGGGTCGGGATCCATGTTGGCGACGTGGCGCAGATGCCAGATGGCGATCTGTATGGTGACGGCGTCAATATCGGCGCGCGGCTGCAAGAGGCCGCTGGCGCCGGACAAGTCGTGATAAGCGAAGACGTGTGGCGCCAGATCCGGCAACGGCCGGAGTTTGAGTTCACCGATCTGGGTGAGCAGGAGCTCAAGGGTGCGTTGGATCCGATGACGATCTATGGCGTCCAGGTGGGCGAGGGTTTGGGCTCGCGGACGTCGGCGACGGGAATCGATCCACGTCGCTTCTCGATCGGTCGATCGCGTGGGGGTTCAGACCGACGGTGGAACGTGCCGTACCTGCGGCCGGTGGTGACGGTGGCCGTCGCGGTGGGTATCACCGTGTTCTTGATGCGCGGTGGCGAGGAAGAGGAGCCGCCACCGCCAGAGCGCTCGACGCCCGAGGCGATCACGGGCCAGTTGTTCGAAGCGGTCGGCAAGCTCCAGCAGATGCAACAAGCAGATGAGGCTCAGCAGAGGTTAATCGAGACGCAGCGTCAGCGGTTGGGGGAGCTCGAGCGGCAGCAGGACGAGCAGGAAAACGCGGGTCTTCCGGCGGCACCGGGGTTAGCCGAAGAGATGGAGGAGCTTCGCGGGATGCTCGAGGGGCTGAAAGAGATGGGAATGCCCGGCGTTGTCCTTGACTCGCTGGCCGCGGTTGGAATCATGGATAGCGTAGCCGCAGCGATTGATGCAGCGGGAGCTCCCGCCGTTGCGGCCGACGAGGACGCCGAGCTCGTCGCCCCCCCGCCGCCCGCGATCGACCGTGACGCGCAACCCAGACGGCGCGTCCCGCCTGCGGATCGACGTCGTCCGCCTGGTCAGCGACCCTAACCGCGGAACGGAGCGATGAGACAACTTCGGTTATTGCTGATCGTCGGGAATATCGCTGTAGTGATCCTGTTGCTGATGATACCCGGCGGGAAGTTGCTCGGCGTACTGAAGCCGGGATTCACCGACACGGCTTTCGTCGGGTGGTTGCTCTACACGATTGTGGGGCTGACGTCTCTCTATGCGCTCTGGGGAGTTCAGTTCCCGCGTTCGAAGTTGGCCCGACCGTTCGTCGCCATTGCGGTTATCGGCAGCACCGTGTTGACGATTGTATCGGCCATCTTCGCGCGGAGTCTCTATCTGGCCGGTCGGCCGGACGTCGCTCCGATCGGGATCGCCGTGACGATCCTATTTGGGCTGAACGTCCTGGTGCTCTGGACCCCGTTCAGGACGCGCAAGGCGCGCACAAGTTGATGAAACAGCTGCGAGTCTTGCTGATCGTCGGGAACGCGATGGCGGTGACGGTGCTGCTGTTGATACCGGTGGGGAAGCTACTCGGCGTACTACACGAAGAGGTCGACACCGCCGCCATATTCGGTTGGCTCATTTTCTTTATTCCGGCGACCGCGTCGCTGCTCGCGCTGTGGGGCGTTCAGTTTTCTCGGCCGGCACTCAGCCGGCCATTTATCGCCACAGCGTTGGTGGGCAGCGTGTTGCTGATGCTCTTGTCGGCGCTAATGTCGCGGAGTCTGTTCCTGGCCAGTCGGCCGGACATCGCTCCGATCGGGATGGGTGCGACTATCCTGTTCGGGCTGAACGTCCTGGCGCTCTGGACCCCGTTCAGGGAGCGGCTGCAGCCGTCGAGCTGACCAATCGCGGGACATAAGTAGGGACACATAACGGGACGGGCGACCCGTCATGCGCCGCCCGTCTTTACTGCCAGATTTCCGCCTAAAAACGCCCTACTTAAGCGTAAACAGGATGCTCTCGATGCCCGACTCGCCGGTGATGGCATGGTCGTGCGCCACGGTCGTGTCGACCATGAACACCTCGCCATCGGCTAATGTCCGCTCGGTGTCCTCGCCATCCTCGCGATAGGTGATCGTGCCGCCCTTGATCACAACCACGAGCTGATTGTCGACGTGGGCGTGCTCGCCGACCCAGTTACCCGGCTCGTTGATCAGTCGCTGGGCGATCATGCGGTCGTTCTCGAGCACCACTTCGGCCGGAGCGTTGGGATAGTCCTGCGGAGGGGCGCTGCCTGCTTCACCGGGTGCCAACGTGATCAGCACGAACTCCGCGCCATCTCCGGTGAACATGTGGTCGTGTGCCGCGGTCGGCTCGACCTCGACGACCTCGCCGTCGGTAAACGTGCGCTCCGTCTCCTCGCCACCTTCACGCTGGATCTCCGTCGCAGCCTTGAGCACGACTGCGATCTGACCGGCACTGTGCGAATGTTCGCCGGCCCATGTGCCGGACTCGGCGGTGACTCGCTGCGCGACGATCTGGTCGTTCTCGAACACTACGTCTGGGGACAGGTTCGGATACGCCTGGCGCACCGCGCTCGTTGTCGCGGTCTCGGCCGGGGCCGGTTCCTCCGTGGCAGCTTCCTGAGCCTGTTGTCCGCAGGCCGCGATGACAAACAACATCAACATCAGACCCGCAATTCGTTCGAATCTTTTCAAAATCCCCCCTGCATTGGTTGAAAACGGTTCATTGGCTGGTTTGGTACGTGCCTTAACGTAGCTCCGCAGCGAGGCGGCGGCCAATTGGCATCTGGCGGCCCGAGAGGCGATTACCGAGGTTTGGGGTCGATATGGAAGCGATCAAAAAGGTGCTGCTCGTCGTCGAGCTACTGCTCGGCCCCGGTCTGGCCACGTTTCTGCTCTTGCCGATCGCGATGATCGGGTTTCTCGCGTTCGGCGTCTCGCTGACCGGCATGTTCATGCCCGGCAGTGATTTGCCTAGCCTCATGTTCGGGGTGTTCCTGTTGCCGTTCTTCCTGATGGCGGTCGCGGGGCTGCTCGGGCTGCCGGGTCTCTGGGCGGCGGTTCTGTCGAGCGGGCCGATGCCCGAACCGCAGCGCAAGCTGTTACTCGGGTCGCTGGCGGTTGGCCTCCTCTCGGCGGGGACGTTCCTGACGCTCATGGTCTGGGGAACGCTGGAAGGCAGCCCCGCCGACTTGCCGGGTGCACTGTGGCTGGGCCTGGGCTTCGCGTTTCCGATTCTGGTCGGATTGCGACATTTCGTGCGATTGATGTGGCGAACCAAAAGAACCTGAAGGCTACTGATCGATGGAGACACACCACCGCCTAACCGCACTGTGGTTCGCCGATATCGTCGGCTACAGTGAGCTCGCCGATCGAGACGAAAGTCAAGCCCTGCGTCTGGTCGATGCGCTCCAGGCGATTGCGAATACGACGGCTGAGCGGTTTGAAGGCCGGGTCGTCAAGTTCCTCGGCGACGGCGTGCTGGCTGAGTTCTCGAGCACCGAATCTGCGGTTCGGGCAGCGGTCGCTCTCCAAAACAACTATGACGACCGTATCCAGTCGGCGACCGGTGAGGTGTGCCCGCTGCGGGTCGGCGTGCACGTCGGAGACGTGGCTACGAAACCTGACGGCGATCTGTACGGCGATGGCGTCAACGTGGCCGCCCGGTTGCAGCACGAGGCAGAGGCCGGACAAGTCGTGGTGAGCGAGGACGTGTGGCGACAGTTGCGGCAGCGGCCGGAGTTCGAGTTCACGCCGTTGGGCGAGCGCACGCTCAAGGGTATCGCCATCCCGGTCATCGTCTACGCGGTCGATGTCGAGTTGACGACCGACGAGTTATCGGGCGTTCCCCCCACTGCGACAGCAGTACACGCCCATGAACACCGCAGTCGAAACCTGGCGATGCTGGGTGCCGGGATGCTGCTCGCAATCGTCGTGCTGGGTTTGGCGACGGGGTATCTCGGCCGAGACGGCGAGTCCGGCAGCCGGTCAGCCGCCGTCGATCCGGCGGGCGAGGAATCCTATCCGTCGGTCGCCGTTCTGCCGTTCGTCAATCTGAGTGGCGATGAGGCGGACGACTATTTCGGTGACGGTATGACCGAGGATCTGATCGCGCGGTTGGCCAAGATTCCAGGCGTCAAGGTGATCAGCCGAACTTCGGTTATGCAGTACAAGGATACCGACAAGAACCTGCGGCAGATTGGCGCCGAGCTGGGCGCGGCAGCGATCCTCGAGGGCAGCGTTCGCCACGCGGGCGACAAGGTGCGGATTGTGGCCCAGCTGATCGACGTCGACACCGACACCCACCTTTGGGCCGAAACGTACGATCGCGGGATGGCCGACATCTTTGACATCCAAAGCGATGTCGCCGAGCAGATCGCGACCGCGCTCGAGGCGACGATCAGTACCGCCCAACACGAGATGATGATGGCTGCGCCCACGGGCGATATGGAGGCCTATCAACTGTACCTGCAGGGACGGTTCTTCTGGAATAAGCGCACCGCCGACGATTTTGCGCGCGCGATCGAATTGTATGAACAGGCGATCGGGCGCGATCCCGAGTTCGCGCTAGCCTATGCGGGGCTGGCCGAGACGTTTGTCCTCTTGCCGCACTACTCTGACGTGACGGCCAAAGAGGCGGACTCCAGGGCGCGAGCGGCGGTCAACAAGGCGCTGGAGTTGGACGCGAAGCTGGGTGAAGCATACGCCGCGCTGGCGCACGTGGATTGGCACCAATTCGAGTGGGAAGCCGCCGAGCAGGGCTTTCTGCGGGCGATCGAGTTGAGTCCTGGCAATCCAACCGTTCACCAGTGGTACGCCGACTACTTGGCGTCGATGGCGAGGCTGGACGAGTCGCGCACGCACATGAACCACGCACACGAACTCGATCCCTTGTCCAACATTATAAATACCGAGCTCGGATGGCTGTCGTTTTTCGAGCGCCGCTACGACGACGCGATGGAGCAATATCGACGGGTGATCGCGTTCGATCCCGAGTTCCCCCAAGTGTATTTTTACCTTGGTTGGGCTTATGAGTTGACCGGCCGGTACGCGGAAGCGATCGAAACATACCGAACCCTGGATCGCGTGTTAGGGAATGACCCGTCCGTGCTCGATGGGCTTGAAGCCGCATGGCGCGAGGGAGGCGAACGCGGGTACTGGGAGGCACAGAAGGAGTTTAACGACCGGCCGGGCCGCCCGTTCATGTTCCGCGCAACGATCCGCGCGATGTTGGGTGATGTGGATGGAGCGTTCGGGGTCATCGACCAGATGTACGAAGACCGAGACATCGACTTGGTCTACGCGAAGGTGAATCCGTACTGGGATCCCTTGCGTTCCGATCCGCGGTACGCCGAGCTGCTCGAGAAGATGGGGTTGAACTGACGCCTAGTCGCACGATTACCCACCGGTTGCCAGTTCCCAAAGACTTTGCGTTCCGCTCGACGGTTTGGTCGAGTGGTTGGTGCGTGTTGGCGCCGTTCTCGGGTGACTACGAACGCCGCGAGCTCGAGTATCGGTATCGGTTGCCCGGCGGTCACGTTACGCAGGTCGCGCTGCGCCAGCCGGGTGGGCGTGGCAAGCCGCTCGTCGCACGGGTCACCGGCGGACGTGGCGCGCGAGCGGGTTTGAGCCCGCCCGAATGGACGGCGGTTCGATCAGCAGTGGGACACTTCCTGCGGGTCGACGACGACCTCCAACCGTTCTACACGCGGTGTCGGGAAGCCGGTGAACCGTTCGTCCACGCCGAGCGGACCGGTTTCGGGCGACTGATGCGGTCACCAACGCTGTTCGAGGACATCGTCAAGATCCTGGCTACGACCAACACGACATGGGCCGGGACGAAATCGATGGTCGCCAACCTCGTCGCGTTGGCAGATGATGGAGGGGTTTTCCCTGCACCGGATCGGGTGGCGGCGATCGGAGCGAAGCGGTTGCGTAAAGATGGCCGCTGGGGATATCGGGCCGAGTCTCTGGCTGCGATCGCCCGAACCACGGCCAGCCGCCGCCTCGACTTCGATCGCTGGGAATCATGGGATGGATCGACCGAGGAGCTCGAGGCCGAGATCCTCGAGCTGCCAGGCATCGGGCCCTACGCCGCGGCCCACGTCTTGGCTGTGCTGGGTCGGTACGATAGAATCGGGCTCGATACGGTGTTTCGAGGGTTCGTAAAAAAGAAGTACTTCCCAAAGGCGCGAAAGCCACCGACCGATAAACGGATGTTGAAGATCTACGACAAGTGGGGTGAGTGGCGCGCTCTCGCGTACTGGTTCGATCTATGGTATTCCCAGGAGAGCTAGAGACCGAGCCCGACGAGGGGCTGGCACTCAAAGCCGCACTCAACGGCTCGCGGGATCCGAACGAGCACTCGCGACTCCCGGTCACCGTAGAAGAGCTCGCACGCGAAAGCCGTCGCGCGGTGGGCGCCGGTGCCAACGCGATCCATCTGCATGTTCGAAACGCAGCCCGTATCGAGAGCCTTGCAGCTAAGGACGTTGACGCGACGCTTAAAGCCGTTCGTCATGCGTGCCCTGACACGCCGATCGGGATCAGCACTGCGGCGTGGATCGTTCCCGATGCAGAAAAACGGTTGCGCATGGTGCAACGGTGGCGGGAGAAACCTAACTTCACATCGGTCAACTTCAACGAGCGGGGCGCGGTCGACCTGATGAAGGCGCTACTCGATCTCGGCGTCGGCGTCGAGGTCGGCCTAAACAATCGGCAGGCCGTCGAGACGTTTCTCGCCAGCGGGTTAGCCGACCAGTGTGTTCGAGTCGTGTTGCAGCCGCGCGAGCGGGACAGCGCCATGGCACTCGAAACGGTGAGCGAGATCGAACGCGAGCTCGGCGCCGAGGGAGTCGGGGCGCCGCGGTTGCTGCATGGCTTTGGCCCGACGACGTGGCCGTTGATCGATATCGCGATCGTTCGCCGTTACGAAACCCGTATCGGACTTGAAGACACGTTGACCCTTCCGGATGGCTCGCTGGCGCGTGACAACGCGAACCTCGTTCGCGTCGCGCGGGGTCGGAGGCGACTATTGAGGGGGGTTAGAGGACCAGGAGAGTGAGATGACACTACCAAAACCGCCGTCGACCTACACCGAGTTCGTCAAACGATACCCCGAACTAGCCCAAGCCTGGGACCTGATCGGCGAGGGCGGCAAAAAGGGTCCATTGGACGCCGATACGATCCGGTTGGTCAAGCTTGGCATCGCGATCGGCGCGATGCGCGAGGGTGCCGTTCACTCGAGCGTCCGAAAGGCGATCGCCCAGGGGATCGATGTCGATGCGCTGGAGCAAGTGGTCGCGCTGGCCGCCGGCACGCTCGGGCTCCCCAGCACGGTGGCAGCGTGGACGTGGGTTCACGATGAGCTACCGAAGGGCGACTAGCACGGTCATAACAGTCGGTCGAGCAGCGTTGTCGGTAGCGGCGATCACGCTCGGACTGTCGTGCGGCAGCTCGAGTAGCCCGACCGCGCCGCCGGTCGGTCTCGAAGACCATACGGTCCGGCGGGGGAGCGCGTTTCACCGCCCGGGACTCAACGATCCCACCCAGAATTGCGTGCAGTGTCACGGTGCCGATCTACGAGGCGGGGGAAACGGTGAGCCGTCGTGCTTCTCGTGCCACGGGAACAAGTGGGACTAGGAGTCCCGTCGCTCGAGTCGCTCCAGTCGTTTCTCTATCTCCGTCAGCTTGTACAGAATCATGATGTGGGTCTTCTTGGCATCGATGCCCACCGGGCTCGCGTCGCTCGTGATCTCGGCTGCGATGCGTTCGTACGCTTCTGTCGGGATCTCCATCGGAGTTCTCCAGCGTCAGGGTTTAAGGCAACGTGTCCCTCAGCCGCCTGGGTACCCCAGTTCGGCTGACCGTACGATCGTCATCTTCTCGAGTTGCATGTCGTGCATGGTGTACGGGATCCCGCCCGTGCCGAGCCCGGATTCGCGAACCCCGGCGAACGGCATCCAGTCAACGCGGAACGCGGTGTGATCGTTGATCATGACCGCTGCTGCGTCGAGGTACCGCGAAGCGCGAAACGCGGTGTCGAGATCGCGCGTGAAGACCGCCGCTTGAAACGCGTACGGCAGTGAATTGGCGCGGCCCATCGCTTCGTCGATGCGATCGTACGGGTAGACGCCGATCACCGGACCAAAGATCTCGAGCGTGCTGACTTTGGCGCTCGACGGTGGGTCGTAGAGCACCGTCGGCGCATACGTGGTCGACGACAGCTCACGGGCGCCGCTCAAGTGCTCGGCACCGCCGTCGATCGCCTCCTCGACCCACTCGCCGACACGCGTGACCTCGGCCTCGCGAATCAGGGGACCGACCTCGGTGACCGACAACGTCGGATCGCCGACCGTCATCTCGTACGCCAGCTCGGCCAGTTTCTCGGCCACTTGGTGTGCTACGTCGCGGTGCGCGAAAACCCGTTGGACCGATACACACACCTGACCGGCGTGGTAAAAGCCGCCCTTAGCCAATAGTGGCAGCGCGTCGTCGAGGTCGGCGTCGCGGGCCATGATCACCGGTGCCGCACCGCCGTGTTCGAGCGCGCACCGGGCGCCCGACGCCAGTTTGGATCGCAGCATCCAACCGACTTTGGCACTGCCGATAAAGCTGAAGAACCCGACCCGCGAGTCGCTTACCAGTTGGCCCGCCACGTCGAGGTCGGTCGTCATGAGCGCCTGACACCACTCGGGTGGCAACCCCGCTTCGTGCAGGATCTGAACGAAACGCCAGCACGACAATGGCGTCGCTTCGGCCGGCTTGACGATCACCGGACACCCGGTTGCGACCGCCGGACCGACCTGATGGGCGATCAGGTTTAGTGGATGGTTGAAGGCGCTGAACGCGACCACCACGCCGCGCGGCTCGAGCTGCGTGAACGCCAGCCGTCCGGCCGATGCGGCGTTCACGTTCATCGGGATCTCGGTGCCACGCTGGGTGCGAAGCTCCTCGACGCAGATCCGGACGCTGTCGATTGCGCGGTCGGTTTCGATCTCGGAGTCGACAAGCGGCTTACCGCCCTCACGGGCGGCTTCGATCGCCAGCTCGTCCCGCCGCCCGCGCATGATCTCGATCGCGCGGTCCAAGATCGCGATCCGTTTGGCGGGTGAGAGCCACGTCTCGCGATCACGGTGCAGCCGGTACGCCGTGGTCAGCGCCTTCTCGACACCGGCCTGATCGGCCTGCTCGATGGTCGCGATGACCGCATTGTCGAACGGTGCGGTCACCTCCATCGTGCCGGCGGGGCGGGCGCCCGGTACCAGCAGCGGATAGTGATCAGCCATCGCTATGTCCTAGATCGGGCAAACCAGCTCGCCGAGCTTCTCGGTGAGCTTCATGTTCTCGGAATAGTCGACCGGGCAGTCGATGACGACGACTGTCTCGTCGGCGATCGCCTGTGCGAGGATCGGCACGAGCTCGTCGGCGGCCTCGACCCGATACCCCTTGGCACCAAAGCTCTCGGCGTATGCGACCAGATCAGGGTTGGTGAACTCGGTGTGGCTCGACCGGCCGAAGTGGCGCAGCTGGTGCCAGGTGATCAAGCCGTACTCGGAATCGTTCCAGATCAAGATCACGATCGGCGTGTCGGTCCGGAGCGCGGTCTCGATCTCCTGCGAATTCATGAGGAATCCGGCATCGCCGGTTATCGTTACGATGTTGCGATCGGGGTGGACAAACTTGGCGCCGATCGCGCCGGGAACGCCGATCCCCATCGATGCGAACCCGTTGGAGATCAAGCACGTGTTGGCACGCTCGGCCTGGTACATCCGAGCGATCCACATCTTGTGCGCGCCGACGTCGCTGATGAGGATGTCGTCGGGCTCGAGCACCAGGCGCAGGTCCCACAAGATCTTCTGTGGCTTGATCGGAAACGCTCGATCGTTAGCGTGCTCCGAGAACTCATCGGCGATCGCCTGTCGGAGACCAGACGCGGGTAGTGAGTCATGCGGCTGGCTGATCGCGCCGACCGCATCGAGTGCCTGCCCGATGTCGCCGATCAACCCGGCGGCGACGATGTAGTGCTCGTCGACTTCGGCCGGCGTCGAATCGATGTGGACGATCTGATGGTCGCGATTCGGGTTCCACAAGTACGGGTGGTACTCGACCATGTCGTAGCCGACACACACTACCACGTCGGCGCGATCGAAACCGCATCCGACGTAATCGTGGGCTTGGAGCCCGACCGCGCCTAGCGAGTTGGGGTGGGACCACGGGATCGCGCCCTTGGCCATGAACGTTGTTGCGACCGGCAGGTTGAGCGTCTCGGCGAAGCGCACCAAGGCGTCGGTCGCGCCAGCCCGGATGACGCCGTTGCCGGCCATCACCAACGGATAGCGGGCGCCGGCGATAAGCTCCGATGCCTGCCGGATTTTCTCCTCCGGCGGCACCGGCGCCAGCGCGCGCTGCACCTTCAGCGGTTCTTTCTCGTCCAATTCCGCTTTGGCGATGTTTTCGGGCAGGTCGATAAAGCTCGCACCCGGTTTTTCGGCTTCGGCCTGCTTGAACGCCTTGCGGACGATCTCCGGAATGATCCCGGCCTCTAGTACCTGCGCGCTGTACTTCGTGATCGGTCGGAACAGGTTGACGAGATCGAGGTGCTGGTGGCTCTCCTTGTGCATCCGAGTGGTCGCCGCCTGGCCTGCGATCGCCACCAACGGCGCGCGATCCATGTTGGCATCGGCGACGCCGGTCACCAGGTTGGTCGCCCCGGGGCCGAGCGTCGCCAGGCACACACCGGCGCGGCCCGTCAACCGTCCCTGCACGTCGGCCATGAACGCCGCACCCTGTTCGTGACGGGTGGTGATGAACTCGATCGAGCTGTCGAGGAGCACGTCCATGACGTCGATGTTCTCCTCGCCGGGGATGCCAAAGATCCGCTCGACACCCTCGTTCTCGAAACACCGGATGAACAACTCAGAAGCCTTCATGAACCCTCGCTTTCGATCCAACGATCGACGCGTGACCCGAGCACCGTGCGACGAGCAGCAGAATTCGGAGATTCGATCAAGAGAGACCTTCATGACGGTGTGGGTCGGTGGCGTCGGGATTCAAACGAGTTGCGCCAAGATAGGCTCGCGACTTGGCCTTCGTCAGGGTAAACGGTTCGAGGAGGGTGCGGAACTCTGCGGGCAGAGGTTTCGGCCGCATCGCCTCGCGTCCGACGCACACCAGCACCTCGTGGCCCACCGCCGCAAGTCGTCCGGCATCGATGTGAAGGATGTCGAAGTTGATTGTGATCGAACTGGTGCCGAGGTGTGTGAAGTAGGCGCCCACCCGCAGCGCGTCATCGAGCCGCGCAGGGTACCGAAAGTCACACTCGAGGTGGACCCGCGGCAGCCAGATATCGAAGCGGTCGAACACCTCGCTATATGGTAACCCGGCCTCGCGAAACAACTCCATCTCGGAGAGCTCGAAAAACCTCACGTACGCGCCATAGAAGATGATGCCGGCTTTGTCGACGTCCGACCAGCGGACGCGCTCATCAACGAGAAAAGGTTTTGGCTCCATAAGGGCGAAACGTATGCACCGCGTTGCGGGTCGGCGAGGCGGGATACAAACTAGCGGCGGTGGGCTAGTTCAGCCTACAGATCGGAACCGGTGACCAACATGCGACAAATTCTCCGTCCACCGCGGCTGGCGATCCTCTATCTGGTCATCGCATGGGCCGTGGATTATGGCTTATCGAGCCCGGCCCTGATACCGGTCGGGTACCGTTTCTGGCTCAGCCTGGTAGTCGTCGTGGTTGGTGTCGTGCTTTCGTACCACACGATAACGCTGTTCGAACGCGCCGGGACGACCCACAAGCTGGCGGGCGAGAATGCGGCGCTCGTCATCGAGGGGCCGTACCGCTGGAGCCGCAACCCGATGTACCTGGGTCTCACGCTGATCGTGCTCGGGATTGCGATTTACGGTGGATCGGTGCCTTTCCTGCTGGCACCGGTCGCGTTCCTGCTGACCCTGAACTTCGCTTTCGTGCCGTGGGAAGAGGGGCGGCTCGAGGCGACGTTTGGCGACGAGTACCGGGCGTACCGACAGCGCGTTCGGCGGTGGCTCTGAATCGATCGGGAGATTGAGGGGAAATCCCCCACACGTTTTTGGTGCTCCTCCCTGCTTCCTATGAGCGCGGCTAGCCGGTACCATTAATAGATGAGAATGCATCTTGCGTGCAGTTGTCGCGGACGGTGACAACCAAGGCGCAAACCAAGACCGCGCGCGCCGTTCCTAGCGACCACGGCGAGCCGCGTTACCAAGTTCTTGAACTCCCAGAGCACACGGTCGAGATCGTGTCCGATTCGGGAGAAGGCGCGCAGAAGTGCGGGCAGATCCTGGGTGCCGTAACTGCCAAAATGGGGAACGGCGTCTGGACGGTCGAGATCATCCCCGCCGAAATCGAACCGCCACCTCGCAGCCCGGCTGGTGGCAGCGGCAACCGTGTCCGGATCGGCTCCGAACCGGTCACGAACTGGGGTGACGAAACGCAGCTCGTTGTGGCGTTCAACGAACAAGTCCTGCTCGGACGCCATCGCGTAGGTGCGCTCGCCGACGATGCCACGATCCTGCTCGAGAACATTTGGGCCGACCATCCCGACGAGACGATTCGGAGCGCGTGGGAAGAAGCGAAACGCGAGTTCGAGAAGACGAATTACCGGGTCATCGAAGTGCCGATGCAGGAGCGGTGTCTGACCGTTGTAGAAGATCCACGTCGCGGCAAGAACATGTTCGTCCTCGGCATGCTGGCCTGGATCTACCACCGCGACCTCGACCTCTGTCGCGATCAGATCGCGCACGCGTTCCGCAAAAAGTCGGAAGAGATGTACAACCGCAACGTCGAGCTGCTCGACCTTGGTTACGGCTGGGCGGAGGAGAACCTCGATTTCCGGATCCACATCGCGGCCCGGCCGTCCACCGAGCCGATGGTGGTCATGAACGGCAACGAGGCGGTTGCGCTGGGAGCGATCGCCGCTGGGATGGAGTTGGCGGCGATGTACCCGATCACGCCAGCGACCTCCGCGTCGCACGAGCTCGGTGACGTGTTCGAGAAGTTCGGTGGCGTGGTGCACCAGGCCGAGGACGAGATCGCCGCCGCCGGTGTCGCGATCGGCGCGTCGTACGCGGGCAAGGTCGCATACACGATCACGTCAGGCCCCGGGCTCGCGCTGAAGACCGAGTTCTTGGGGTTGGCGGTGATGATCGAGATGCCGCTGGTGGTGGTCGACGTGCAGCGCGGCGGGCCCAGTACCGGATTGCCAACCAAGGTCGAACAATCGGACCTGTTAGCGGCGATCTTTGGTCAGCCGGGCGATGCGCCGCACGTTGTCATGGCGCCGGCCACGATCGAGGACTGTTTTCACGTCATGGTGACGGCGCGCCGCATCGCCGAGACATTTCGCACCGTGGTCATCGTTCTGTCGGATGCCAACCTGGCGACCGGAGTGCAACCGTTCCGGCGTCCCGAGCTCGATCTCGCATGGATAGCAGCGCCACCCGACCTGAGCCCGGTTCCGGAAGGGTTGAAACCCTATGAGTGGGATGCGAAAACGGGGTTGTCGCGGCGGTTCGTGCCCGGTCAGCCAGGTGGCATGTACACCGTGACCGGGCTAGCTCACGATGAATCGAGCCGGGTCGCCTACAGCTCGGCGGTGCATCAACATTCCTCCACGATGCGCAGCCGCAAGATCGCGGTGCTGCAGAGCACGCTCGAGCCGCCGGCGGTGTACGGCGACGACAGCGGCGAGCTATTGGTCGTCGGCTGGGGCAGCACCAAGGGCGCGATCGAAGAAGCGATCGACCGTGTGCGCGCCGATGGGATGAGCGTCTCGTCGCTTCACCTGAGTTTCCTCTCCCCGCTCGAGCCGGGTCTCAAGGAGATCTTCGGTCGGTTCAAGAAGGTGATGACGGTGGAGATCAACTACAGCGACGAACCGGGCGCGCCATACATCAACGAAGAGAACCGCCGTCGCGGACAATTGGCGTGGTTGCTCCGGGCGCAGACGCTGTTTGATGTCGATTGTTGGACACGGGTGCTCGGCGAGCCAATGCGACCGAGAGCGATCGCCGATGCGATCCGGCAACGGATAGAAACGGTGGAAGGAGACGTAGCGTGACGATCCCAGTCAATTCACTGTTGCAGTGCGCGTTGGACGACGAGCGGATCTTCGAACGCGCCGACTATGAGGGACCGATCCCGCGCTGGTGTCCGGGTTGCGGCGATCATTCGGTCCTGGCGGCCACGCAACGACTGTTGGCCGACGAGCAGCTCCAGCCCGAGACGACGGTCTTTGTCTCCGGGATCGGATGCTCGAGTCGATTCCCACACTACCTCAAAACATATGGTTTTCACGGCCTTCACGGCCGGGCGCTGCCGGTCGCTACCGGGGTCAAGCTGCATCGGCCCGACCTCGACGTGTTCGTCGTCATGGGCGACGGTGACTGCACGTCGATCGGCGCCGGCCACTGGGTTCACGCCACCCGCTACAACATGGACATGGTGGCGTTGATGCTCGACAACAACATCTATGGGCTGACCAAGAACCAAACTTCGCCTACGACGCCGCAGAACTATCCGAGCAACACGCAGCCACGGGGGAGCTGGTTGCCGGCTCTCAATCCGATCGAGGCGACGCTGGGCATCACCAACGCGTCGTTCGTGGCCCAGACCGCCGAGTGGATCCCGCCTCATCTGTTTGCCACCCTCAAGGCGGCCTACCACCACAAGGGCTTCGCGTTTGTGCGAATCCTGCAACGCTGTCCGAAATACACCGCGCCGTTGTTCGAAGAAGGGCTAAAGAACCCCGACTCGATCGAGCTGCTGGTCCATGAAGACGGGGTCATGGTCGACGGTCTCGAGAACGTCTACAAAAACCAGGTGCGTCACGATCCCAGCGATATCCACGCCGCCCGTCGACTGGCCGAAGAGGACGGACTCACGCGGCTCGGTGTCTTCTTCCGCGACGAGTCGCGTCCGCGGTACGAAGAGCTGCGTCGGTTGCCGGTGATCACCGCCAAGGAGAAAATGGCGCGTCTATCCGAGGAGTTGGATCTGCATGCCGTCTGACGAACGGATCGAGAAAGCGCTTTCGGCGTTCGAGTCGCCACGGGTCGCGTTCCAATCCGCGATCGCGACAACGGTCGGTGAGCTCGATGCGATGCTCGTGGCCGGAACCACCGGCGAGGACGAGGCGACCGAGCGGACTGCGTCCGAGCTGGGCCGGTTCGCGTCCGGGCACATCGACGCTCAGCGGTTCGCTGCGCTCGTGGCCGAGGAGCCGCGTCTCGACCCGGTGGCCGCCGAGGCGGTCGGTCGGGCGCGCAAAGTGTTGGTCGAGATCGAGGCTCGGAAGCCCCAGGATTACTGCGTTCGGGTCGCATCCGGAGACGATCTGACATCCAAGGTGGCGGAGGCGTGGGCGGGTTTCGGACGCGTGTTCGGCACCGCCCGATTGGTTGAAGCCGCGCGCACCGGTCACTACCGGTTGCCCCATCACGAGCCGTTGATGTCGTCGTTCCCGTTTGCACGGTGGAGTCGCGCCGAGCGAGCGCTCGCGCCGCCGTTGATCGTTGACGTCGACGGTGATGCGCTTCAAGCCGACGGCTTGGCCAAGTTCCTGGATGGTGCGGCCAAGATCGTGCTGCTGGTCCGCGGCGAGTCACCGCCGGCACCCTTGGCGCGGTTGGTGAGCCCAAGAGTGTTCATCGCCCAAAGCGCTGAGATCGACGTGTTAGATCAGGCGTGCCAAGCGCCGGGACCGGCGATAACCGCGCTCGTAAACGAGTCGGCGGCCCGGTTTATCCACGATCCGACCAAGGGGTCGACGCTGTCCGATCGGTTGTCGGTCGATTTCGTGCCCGAGGACGATCCGCGGGTTGCGCGCGGTCCGATCTCTGCGTTTCGGCAAGCCGAGGACCTGGGTCATCTGCGGACTCTTATCGCGATGGCCGCGATTGGAGCGATGACGCCGGCCGCCGCGGTCGGTGGCGCCAACGGTGACGAACCGCCAGCCGAGCCGGCCGATCGGCTCGCCGCGTGGCTCCTGCAGCAGGCGGACCTGCCGACCGAGGAAGCCGGATCATGAATCTGGAGACGATTCTCGGTTCGATGGCGATTCTGGGCGGTGTCGGCCTGACGTTTGGAGTCCTGATCGCGGTCGCGCACCGCAGGCTGGCGGTGTGGGAAGACCCGCGCCTCGACGTTGTCGCCGACATGCTCCCGGGTACGAATTGTGGTGCGTGTGGCCTCGGTGGGTGTCGCGCGTTCGCCGAAGCGACGATCAAGGGCGACATCGAACCCGCCAAGTGCACCACCATGGGACAGGAAGAGCGACAGGAGGTGGCGCAGTTCCTGGGCGTCGAAGCCGGTGAAGCGGTGGCGCTCGTGGCGCGGTTGCTGTGCGCCGGCGGCTCCGACGTGGCACCCCGAAAGGCCGATTACTTCGGCGTCGAGAGCTGTGGCGCCGCGGTGGCGGTTGGTGGTGGTGGCAAGGCGTGTGCCTGGGGGTGTGTCGGCCTGGCCGATTGCGCCGTGGTATGCGATTTCGATGCGATCTATATGAATGACGTCGATCTGCCCGTTGTGGACCTCGAGAACTGCACTGCGTGCGGCGACTGCGTGGATGCATGTCCGTTGGATCTGTTCGTGATCATGCCGGTGGAGCATCATCTTCTCGTGCAGTGTCGTTGCTTGCTCGAAGGCGACGCGGCGACCGACGTGTGCGCGGTGGCGTGTAATGCTTGTGAGCGGTGTGTTGTGGACGCCGCCCCTGGGTTGATCGAAATGCAGTCCGGTCTGGCGGTCGTCGATTACGACAAGATCGATCTTGCCGAGCCGGCGGCGATTGCGCGGTGCCCAACCGCGTCGATCGTGTGGGTCGAGGGCGCGCAGTTTTCGTTGGAGCGTGAAACCGCAGAGAGCATGGTGGCATGATCTTCAAGAAGAAACGGCCGACCGAGAAAGCGCCGCCGTACCCGGGGATTCGTGAAGCGTTGGACGGTGGTACCGCCATCGTGGAGATGGAAACCGCTGCCAGCGAGGCGGCCGGAGCTTATCCGATTACGCCCTCGACCCAGATGGGCGAAGGTTGGGCGCAAGCGGTGGCCTCTGGCAAAGCCAACGTGCACGGTCGTCGGCTGTTGTTCTTCGAGCCGGAGGGCGAACACGCGGCCGCGGCGGTAACCGCCGGTATGAGCATGACCGGGTTGCGGGCCACCAACTTCTCGAGCGGGCAGGGGATCGCGTACATGCACGAGTCGCTCTACGCAGCGGTCGGCAAGCGACTCACGTACGTGCTCAACATCGCTGCCCGGGCGATGACCAAGCACGCGCTCAACGTCCACGCCGGTCACGATGATTACCACGCCATCGACGATACGGGCTTCTTCCAGTTCTTCGCTAAGGACGTCCAATCGTCTGCCGACCTCAACTTGATCGCGCATCGGGTCGCCGAGCTGTCGCTCAACCCAGGCGTTGTCGCGCAGGACGGCTTCCTCACCAGCCACGTGATCGAATCGATGTTTCTTCCGGAGCGCGAGTTGGTAAAGGAGTACCTCGGAGATCCGAGCGACATGATCGAGTCGCCGACCCCCGCGCAGCGAATGGTCTTTGGAAAAGAGCGGCGCCGGATCCCGGAGATGTTTGACCTTGACTATCCGGCCATGCTTGGCGTCGTACAAAACCAGGACTCCTACGCCCAGGGTGTTGCCGCACAACGTCCGTTCTACTTCGACCATGTCCGCGAGATCACCGATGGCGCGATAGCCGAGTACGCGGCCCTGACCGGCCGCCACTACGCCCGGGCCAGCGGCTACCGCATCGACGACGCCGAGTACGTGCTGGCAGGGCAGGGCTCAGTGGTCGCCAACGCCGAGGCGGTCGCGGATCATCTGCGCGAGATTCGCGGCCTCAAGATCGGCGTTCTCGATCTAACGATGTTCCGTCCGTTCCCGGCCGACCTTGTCACCCACCTGCTGCGTGGCAAGAAAGGCGTCACCGTTCTCGAGCGTGTCGACCAGCCATTGGCGGTCGATCCGCCGGTGTTGCGCGAGATCCGAGCTGCCATGTCTCAAGCGCTCGAGAACGGGCGGGCGGAAGAGCCGCTGCCGTACACAGGCGTGGCGGCGCTCACGCTCGACGAGACCCCCGATTTCTACTCGGCCGGGTTCGGGTTCGGAAGCCGCGACCTCCAGCCGGGGGACCTGGTCGCCGCCATCGAAAACATGCTGCCCGGGGGTAAGAAGCGGCGACAGTTCTATCTGGGGATCGATTTCGTGCGCCCCGGGACGCAGCTGCCCAAGCTCCAGGTCTGGCAGGAGGAGTTGCTCGACGAGTACCCCAAGCTGGGTTTGTTGGCTCTGCAGTCGGTCGGCGACCTCGATCTCGCTCCGCCGGACTCGATCGCGATTCGGATCCACTCGATCGGCGGTTGGGGTGCGATCACGACCGGCAAGAATCTGGTGTTGACGGCGTTCGAGTTGGCCGGGCTACACGTGAAGGCGAACCCCAAGTACGGATCGGAGAAAAAGGGCCAGCCGACCACGTTCTACGCCACGCTGGCACACGAGCCGATCCGGATCAACGCCGAGCTGAAGCACGTCGACGTGGTTCTGTCGCCGGATCCGAAAGTGTTCGGTCACTCCAACCCGTTGGCCGGCCTCTCCGAGGGTGGCGTGTTCGTGATCCAGAGCGATCAGCCGGTCGAGGAAGTGTGGCGATCGTTGCCGGTTCCGGCACGGCGTGACGTACGCGAGCGCCAGCTGAAGGTGTACGCCGTGGACGGCTTCGCGATCGCGAACGAGGAGGCGAGCGACCCCGAGCTCAGGTACCGGATGCAGGGAGCGGCGTTCATGGGGGCCTTTTTTGCCGCGTCGCCATTCCTTGAGCGAGAGAATCTGACCGAGGAGCAGCTGTTCGAAGAGATCCGCAAGCAACTCGAGCAAAAGTTTGGCAAGCTCGGCGAGCGCGTCGTCGACGACAACTACCGGGTCATTCGCCGTGGCTTTGATGAGGCGCGTGCCGTTCCGGCGCTCGACGAGGAGGACTTGGCCGACCTGGTGAGCGAGCCGTCGCCGGCGAGCCACGTCCCGGCGCTGTTGGATGTGCCGAATGCGGCCGATGGGATCGGCAACCCGGGTCGTTTCTTCGAGCAAGTGTGCGGCCTGTGCCTGGTGGGTGAGGACGTGATCGCCGATCCGTTCACCGCGATCAGTGCAATCCCGGCGGCATCCAGCACGATCCGCGACATGACAGACATCCGATTCGAGGTTCCGGAGTTCGTGGCCGATCGCTGCACGGGATGCAGCCAGTGTTGGGTTCAGTGTCCGGACGCGGCGATACCAGGGCTCGTCAACACGACCGAGGAGGTGTGGAACGCAGCGATCGACACCGCCACCAACGGGCGTTCACTGCCGCGGATTCGTCAGATCGCCAAGCCGCTCGCACGCGAGTCGCAAAAGCTCCTCAAGGGGATGGAGTTCGAGGGGTTCGGTGAGATCGCCGCAGCAGCGTACCGGAACGTTGTACCCAAGCTGGGCTGGGATGCCGATCGCCGAGCGCAGCTGGACGAGGAGTTCGCCGCTGTCTATTCGGTCTTGTCGGAGTTTCCGCTGGCTAAGACGGTGCCGTTCTTTGACGTCCCCGAAGCGAAGGAAAAAGGCTCCGGCGGATTGCTGTCAATCACCGTCAACCCGGAGGCGTGCAAAGGGTGCAACATCTGTGTCGACGTCTGTCCGGAAGAGGCGCTGATCACCGTTAAGCAAGACGCCGAGATCGTCGAACGGTTGCGCCGCAACTGGGAGCTGTGGGAACAGCTGCCTGACACCGACGATCGGTACATCAACATCCGCGATCTGGAACAGGGGATCGGTGTCCTGCCGTCGCTCTTGCTCAAGAAGGTCAACTACCGATCGATGGTCGGTGGCGATGGTGCTTGTATGGGGTGTGGCGAGAAGACCGCCGTGCATCTGGTCACCTCGACCGTGGAGGCGCTGGTGCACCCCAAGGTCGAGCGTTTCGTGGCTGAGATCGACGGGCTGATCGCCGAGCTCGACGCCAAGGCGCGATCGCTGCTTGCCGCTGACGTCGATCTCGACGTTTCGGCCGTCACCGACGACGAGACAGTGGATGTGCCACTGACGGGAGAGAAGCGCGACGCGGTAAAGCGGCTGGCCGATTCGGTCCGTGAGCTCAAAGACATCCGCTGGCGTTACGTCGAGGGCCCCGGCGGTCACGGTCGGGCGTCGTTGGGGATCGCCAACAGCACCGGTTGCTCGTCGGTTTGGGCCAGCACGTACCCGTACAACCCGTACCCGTTCCCGTGGGTCAATCATCTATTCCAGGACGCGCCGTCGATCGCCATCGGGATCTTCGAAGGCCATATGCGCAAGATGGGCGATGCATTCGTCGCTGTGCGTCGCGCCCGTTTGTTGGCCGAGGATGCGTACGATCCGGACGAGCATGGGCCGTTTTTCGAAGCGTTCGATTGGCACCAGTTCAGCGACGAGGAGTTTGGGCTTTGCCCGCCGATCCTGGCGATCGGCGGTGATGGAGCGATGCTCGACATCGGTTTTCAGAACCTGTCGCGGCTGATGGCGTCGGGGAAGCCGATCCGCGTCATGGTGCTCGACACGCAGGTCTACTCGAACACCGGTGGGCAAGCGTGCACCAG
>Ga0255057_10000102_pt1 | contig 45284 bp, 39 predicted proteins | sample Cases_109_6_MG_FD_189022 | JGI IMG/M metagenome (GOLD analysis project Ga0255057, IMG submission 189022) | Seawater microbial communities from Amundsen Gulf, Northwest Territories, Canada - Cases_109_6 | ecosystem: Environmental > Aquatic > Marine > Gulf | place: Canada: Northwest Territories... | reverse complement strand
GAGCGGGATGAACTGCCTTGTCGCCGATGCTGAAACTCATGAAATCACTCTCCTTCACGGGGTCCAAACGACAAAACCCGCGCTTTTCGCGCGGGTCGCAACAGAATCGTCGTCCGCGTGCAAACAACTACGTGCACGTGATCTATATAGCAAAACCCGATGGAAAAGTCAACGTCTCTTTCGCAGTATACCTGTATGATTCTCGCTATTTATCTCCATTTTGGGGAGACCTGAAGAAACGTTCCGGGCGGCGGGTCAGTTGGGGCGCGGACGCTTAGCAATACCGCCTCTTGCCGGTGACACGGGGGCGGGTTTGATGTTCCCTGCCGATGCAGCTTGAGCCTCCGCCAGGGGGTCTTCTTGGAGGAGACCGTGCTTCTGGAGCAGCTTCCGTTCGATTTGAGCCAGCATGTCGGGATGCTCTTCGAGGAAGTTTCTCGCGTTGTCCCGCCCTTGTCCGATCCGCTCGTCGCCGTAGCTATACCAGGCGCCCGATTTGTTGACGATCCCCGCTTCGACGCCCAGGTCGATCACGTCGCCCGTCCGGCTGATGCCCTTGCCAAACAAGATGTCGAACTCGCACAAGCGGAAAGGCGGCGCGAGCTTGTTCTTCACGACCTTGACCCTGCAGCGGTTTCCAACGGCTGTGTCGCCGACCTTGATCGTCCCGATGCGGCGGATGTCGAGCCGCTGTGCCGCGTAGAATTTGAGGGCGTTGCCACCCGTGGTGGTCTCGGGGCTGCCGAACATCACGCCGATCTTCATGCGGATCTGGTTGATGAAGAAGAGGGTGGTCTCGCTCTTGTGCACGGTACCGGTGAGCTTTCGGAGCGCCTGGCTCATCAGACGAGCCTGGAGGCCCACGTGGGTGTCACCCATCTCGCCCTCGATTTCGGCGCGGGGGACCAGCGCCGCCACCGAGTCGACGACGATGACGTCCACAGCGCCGGAGCGAACCAAGGTATCGGCGATCTCGAGGGCTTGCTCGCCGTGGTCGGGCTGGCTCACGAGGAGCTCATCGACCTTGACGCCCAGCTTTCGGGCATAGGTAGGGTCGAGAGCGTGCTCCGCGTCGATGAAAGCCGCGATGCCACCCTTCCTCTGGCACTCGGCGATCGCATGGAGGGTCAGCGTCGTCTTGCCGCTCGACTCCGGGCCGTAGATCTCGACGATCCGACCTCGTGGGTAACCCCCGATCCCGAGCGCAAGGTCGAGGGAGATCGCACCGGTCGAGATGACCCGAACCTCGACGTTGGCGGCGGCATCGCCGAGGCGCATGATCGAGCCCTTTCCGTAGGCTTTCTCGATAGTTCCAAGAGCGAGATTGAGGGCTTTTTCGCGATTCGAGTCGGCCATGGTGCGGGTTCCTCCTGCTGAGTCGGCTACTGAACAACCGTTTAGTCTGCTTCCTTACAGACGTCAAGTTCGCGCAGAGCTCAGGCTTACCCTACCTTGCCCAGTCCTGCTCTGCGAGGACCGCGCGACGGACCAGCTCTAGAGCCACGTAGGCCGAGACCGTTTGAACGCGGTCGCGCCCCCAGGGCATCTTCTGGTGCCTGGTGATCGTGGGCTTGCCACGTTGAGCCAATCCAAACCACACCGTCCCAACAGGCTTGTCGTCGGTGCCGCCTCCGGGCCCTGCAATGCCAGTGATCGAAACGGCGATGTCTGCGCTCGCAACTCGCAGCACGCCTTCAGCCATGGCCGCCGCCGCCTCCGAGCTGACCGCCCCATGCACGCGTAAGATCTCCGGGTTCACTCCCAGCACGACTTCTTTCGCTCTGTTCGAGTAGACGACGGCGTCGAAAAGCAGGTAGTCCGAGCTCCCGGGCTCGCGGGTCAGCATCTCGCCGACTCGCCCACCGGTGCAGGATTCTGCGACCGCGAGCTTCCTCCCCTGGTCGCGAAGCACTTTGCCGACGATCGCTGGAAAGGAATCATCCCGTCCGCCGAACACGGCATCGCCGAGCACGACCCGAACCTTCTCCTCTATCGCTTGCGCCTCGAGCTCCGCTTCAGCGGCGGAGCTCGACCGCACGTGGACCTTGACCTCGATCTCGGGAAAGTGGGCTCGATAGCCTAGGGTCAGCCCGGGGTGCGCTTCTTCGAGACCGTCGAGCGCTTGGGCCACTCCCGACTCCGTCATGCCAAACGTTCGGATGTGAATTTGGTGCGTGCGTCGTTCCGCAAGCCCGGCAATCGCCGGTCGAATCGACTCAGCGAAGATTTGCTGCATTTCACGCGGCACGCCGGGTAAGAAGAAGAGCCGCGACCGTCCGAGACGGATCGCAAAGCCTGGTGCGGTTCCGGCGGGATTCGAGAGCACGTCTGCGCCTTCGGGGAAATCGCCCTGTTTGGCGTTGGATTCGGGCATCACGCGACCAAAGGCTTCGAACTTTCGACGAATCCCCTCGACGACACTTTCGTCGCGGAAAAGTCCCAACTCGGCAGCTTTCGCTGCGGCCGCCGTCGTGAGATCGTCACTCGTGGGACCAAGGCCGCCAGTTACCACCACCACCTGATGCGTCTCGGCAAAGCGGCGGATGACCGTCACAATTCGCTCGAGGTCGTCGTCGATAGTCGTATGCTCGACGACCTCGAAGCCGAGCTTGGTGAGCTCTTCTGAAAGCCACGCGGCGTTGGTGTTGACCAACTCTCCACGGGTGAGCTCGGTACCGATCGAAAGCAAAGCGGCGGTCATGAGGGTCGTGGAGTGTCCGCAAAACACATCCGCTCGTCAACCGCTTTGCCCTGAGGGGTGAATGTGGTAGCGACCACGATGAAGAGTTCTTTGATGAGTCCAGCGTCCCGAACGCTCCTCTTGGCTTCGATGTTCGTGGTTCAATTGGGCTTACTGCGCGGCCATGCAGGCGCCGAACCCGTCGCGTCGACTCTTCCGAATCTGCAGGTCACTCGCGCCACGCTCGACAACGGGCTGAGGGTCGTCATGAGCGAGGACCACAGCGTTCCGACGGTCGCGGTGGCGGTCTACTACGACGTGGGGTCCCGCGACGAAGCGAAGGGGCGTTCCGGCTTTGCCCACCTATTCGAGCACATGATGTTCCAAGGATCAGCCAATATCGACAAGGGCGAGCACTTCAGCTTGATCATCAACCGTGGGGGCGACGCTAACGGCACCACGAGTAACGATCGTACCAACTACTTCGAAACACTTCCCTCTAACGAGCTCGCACTCGGACTCTGGCTGGAGGCCGACCGCATGCGCTCCCTCGCCATCACCCAGGGGAATTTCGAGAACCAGCGACAGACTGTGATGGAGGAACGACGGCAGCGCATCGACAACCAGCCCTACGTCCCCAGCATGCTTCGCATCAACGAGCTCGCCTACGGGGACTACTACCCCTACGCGCACTCGACGATCGGCGACATGCAAGACCTGGTCGATGCTCCGCTCGAAGCCGTCCAAGAGTTCTTCAACATGTACTACGCCCCCAACAACGCCGTGCTGAGCATCAGCGGGGATTTCGATGCCAATGAAGCGATGCGTTTGGTCGAGAAGTACTTTGCCCCCATCCCCTCCCGTGAGCGCACAGAATTCGTCGAACCACCGCCGCCGAAGCAAACTTCCGAGCGCACCGAGGCGATGTACGACTCGAACGCCACCCTTCCCGCGTTCCACCTCGCGTATCACATTCCGGCGAACCGCGCGCCTGATCACTACCCACTCGAAATGCTCTCCCTCATCCTCGGCGACGGCGAGTCGAGCCGCCTCTACCAAACGCTCGTGAAGAAGAAAGAGATCTGCCAAGACGTAGCCGTGGGCACCGACGATAGGCGCGGCCCCGACCTCTTCTCTGTGTGGGCAGTGATGTCGAGTGGGCATTCACCCAAAGAAGCCCAGGACGTCGTGATCGCCGAGCTCGCGCGCATCGCGAAAAAGGGGGTCACGACACGCGAGCTCGAGAAAGCGAAGAATCGTATGAGCGCTGCGTTCGTGTTCGGACTTCAATCGAACATGGCGCGTGCCAAAAACCTCGCTGAGTTCGAGCTCTACTGGGGCGACGCGAATCTCCTCATGTTGGAGCTCGACCACTACTTGTCTGTGTCGCGCGAAGACATTCAGCGTGTTGCAAAAAAGTACTTTGGCGCGAGTAACCGCACGGTGCTCGACGTCTTGCCTGGCGTGCCGCCTGCTTCGGAGGAAAAGTGATGATGCGGCTTCGACTTTCGTTCGTCTCCCTGAGCCTTTGCGCGCTCTTCATGGTCACGGCGTGCGGTCCCAAGGGGCAGGCCCCTCGCGAGACCGAAACCACGCAAGGCGCTGAAGCCATGGAACCACCCACTCGAGAGCCCCCGCCGGCGCCGGGTGAACCCAAGGACGTTTCCCTGCCAACGGTCGAGGTGACCGAGCTCGACAACGGGCTCCAGGTCAACACCATCGTCGCGAACGAGCTTCCAGTCGTGTACGCGACGCTGGTTGTGAGCAGCGGAGCCGAGTCTGATCCGCCCAAGCTTCCAGGCCTCGCCGGTTTGGTCGCCTCGATGCTGAAAGAGGGTACGACGAAGCGAACGAGCGCTCAGCTCGCAGACGACGTCGAGTTCCTCGGCGCCGATCTCTGGGCCAGCGCCGACGAAGAGAACACATATGTCGGCATCCGCGCCTTGGCAGACCAGTTCGACGTCGCGATGTCGATCCTCGCCGAAGTCGCAAGCAAGCCCTCATTCAAGGCGGCCGAGCTCGCCAAGCTGAAGAGACGCGAGCTCGATCGCCTCACCCTCGCGGAACGAGAGCCGGGGTATATCGCGCGTCGCACCTTCTACCACGAGCTCTACGGCGATCACCCATATGCGGCGGTCGACACGACGCCGGATGCTGTGAAGAGGGTCACTCGCCAGGACATGGTTCGCTGGCACCACAAGTACTTCGTCGGTAAGAACGCCTTCCTCGTCGTCGTTGGCGACGTCACACCCGAAGAGGTCGTTGCCGCTGCAAAGAAGGACTTCGCCAAGTGGAAGTCTGGCAAACGTTCCATCCCGAGCTACGGCGACATGCCGACACGCGAGGCTCGGGAAATCCTCGTCGTCGATCGGCCGGGCTCTGTCCAGTCGGTCATCTACTTGGGCAACCTCGCGCTCCCGCGCGCCAACCGCGTTTGGATCCCGCTCATGGTCGCCAATCAGGTCCTCGGTGGTTCGGCGGCCTCACGGCTCTTCATGGACCTGCGCGAGAAGCGAAGCCTCACGTACGGCGCGTACAGTACGGTCGGAGAACGGGTGCAGACCGGACCATTCATCGCATACGCCTCGGTCCGGACCGACGTCACTAACGAGGCGATCGGGGCCTTCCTCGATCACCTCGATGTCATCGTCAAAGAACAACCCTCAGCCGACGAGCTCGCGAACGCCAAACGCTACTTGAGCGATTCGTTCCCGCTCCGAATCGATACGCCCGGAAAGCTCGTTGACCTCGTCATAGAACTTCGGACGTTCGAGCTGCCGGACGACTATTGGGACCAGTACCGAAAGGCCATTCGCGCGACGAGTGCCTCCGAGGCGCTGTACGCTGCCCGCAAGTACATCGAACCGGACAAGGCACTGGTGGTAGTCGTCGGGCAGGCGGCGGACTTCGCGGAGTCGCTTAGGCAGTTCGGCCCCGTAACCGTCGTCTCGCCAGAAGGCGAGGTCAAAGCCAAGTTCAGTCCGCAGCCCCGTTCTACGGGTGCGAAGCCCAGTCCCAAAGGTGCGTCTACGCCTCCGATCCACTAGATTCGCATTATGTGCGGAATCGTCGGGTACATAGGAAACCAGCAAGCGGCGCCTATCCTGCTCGACGGGCTTCGGCGCCTCGAGTATCGCGGGTACGACTCCGCCGGGGTCGCGGTCCATGACAACGGCAGCATCGCGTTGGTCCGAGCGGTTGGCAAACTGTGCAACCTCGACAAGGCCCTCGCGGAGAATCCGCTCAGCGGAACGGTCGGGGTCGGACACACACGATGGGCAACCCACGGTCGCCCGTCGGAAGTCAACGCGCATCCCCACGTCGCAGGCCCGATTGCCGTGGTGCACAACGGCATCATCGAAAACCATCTGGGGCTTCGCCAAGAGCTCGAGGCGGACGGGTTCGAGATGAGCAGCGACACAGACACTGAGATCATCGCCCACCTGGTTCATCGAGAGACGAAAGCGGGCCACGATCTGCTGACCGCGGTCCGGCGCGCCCTCGGGCAGGTGGAGGGCGCATACGCGATCGCCGTCCTTTCTTCCGAGCAAGTCGACCGCATCATCGTCGCGAAGAACGCGTCACCACTCGTCCTCGGCGTCTCGGAAGGCGCGACGTACTGCGCTAGCGATATCCCTGCTCTGCTCCCCTACACCGACGAGATGGTCTTCCTCGAGGATGACGAAGTCGCCGTTCTCGAATCGACTGGCTTCTCGCTGTCCACGGTCGGCGGAGCGCCGATCGAGCGCGACACCCACCGGATTTCGTGGTCTCCGGTCATGGCGGAGAAGGCCGGGTACAAGCACTTCATGTTGAAAGAGATCTTCGAGCAACCCCGGGCGCTCGAAGACACGCTTCGCGGACGTCTCGATCGCGAGAACGCCGACGTGAATGCGTCGGAGATCGGATTGACCGTCGAAGACGCGAAATCGATCGAACGCGTGGTCCTCTTGGCGTGTGGCACGAGCCACCATGCCACGATCGCAGGCCGGTATTGGATCGAAGAGCTCACAGGGGTGTCAGCGATCGCGGAGCTCGCGAGTGAGTTTCGAGGACGCGACGCGGTCATTGGCGAGGGGGATCTGGTGATCGCGGTCAGCCAGTCCGGCGAAACGATCGACACGTTGATGGCGGCAAGGGAAGCGAAACAAAAAGGCGCCAAGGTGCTAGCCATCGCCAATGTCATCGGGAGCGCAATTCCGCGGATGGCGGATGCGAGCTTCTACACGCATGCAGGCCCCGAAATCGGCGTCGCCTCGACGAAATGCTTCATGGCTCAACTCGCCAACCTGTTGATGTTCAGCGTTTGGCTCGGTCGGCGCCGCGGTGCGGTCGATGATGCGCAAGCCACCGAGATCGTCGAAGGCCTGGCCCGTGTGCCGCACTTGATCGAGGAGCGGCTCCAGTCCACTCACGATGCGATCAACAACATGATTCGCACGTTCGCAGATGCGCGGGACGTTTTGTTTCTCGGTCGCGGTCTGAGTTTCCCGATCGCCCTCGAAGGCGCCCTTAAGCTCAAAGAGATCTCGTACGTGCACGCCGAAGGCTATGCCGCAGGGGAGATGAAGCATGGCCCGATCGCCCTGCTCGACGCGCACGTTCCCGTAATCGTGCTGCTGCCACGCGACCGTCACTACGATCGAGTCCTGAGTAACCTGCAAGAAGCGCGCGCCCGCGAGGCCAAGATCATTGCAGTTACCGTCGAAGGAGATTCCCACGCACAGGCTTTGTGCGATGCTTTCGTCGAGATCGCGCCCACCCACGAAGCCCTGACGCCGTTCCTCTCCGTCGTTCCGCTCCAGCTCTATGCTTATTGTGTCGCGGACCACAAGGGTACCGACGTGGATCAACCTCGCAACCTCGCGAAAACCGTCACCGTCGAGTGAACGACCGTGCTGGCAGGCAAGCGATGGCAGCCAATATGAAGATCGGGCTGCTGACGACAAGCTTTCCGCGTTTCGAAGGCGACTGCAGCGGTGCTTTCGTGCTCGCCCACGCACGTATGTTGGCAACGCACGGCCATGACATCCGCGTGCTGGCCCCCGAGCCGCCCCGCCGTCGAACCACACCGCGATGGCCTGGTATCGAGGTTCGCTGGGTGCCCTACGCACGTCCGCGCGGACTGCAACAGACGTTCTACGGAAGTGGAGCGCCCGACACGCTGCGAAGGCACCCCGCGACGTGGTTGGGCGCCTCGAGCTTCGCCGTCGCACTGACAGTCGCAGCACGGGCACTCGATGATTGTGACGCGCTAGTGAGTCATTGGTGTTTGCCGAGCGGGTGGGTCGCATCGGCGAACGCAAGCGGTCGCCCTCATCTCAGCGTCTGTCATGCCACGGACGTACGATGGCTCTCCAGGCTCCCGGGAGCTCGCACCGTCGCTCGACAGATCGCGCACGGCGCCACTTCGATGTGGTTCCTCACCGAGGACCTTCGAGATCGGTTCCTCTCCATCGCGGAACTCGAACCGGGCTCGAAAACGACCCACATCGGGCCAATGCCGATCGAGCCACCGCCGCAAATGGCATACCATCGGGAACGATGCCGCAGCGAGCTCGGCATCGAAGGCTTCACTCTGCTCTTTTTGGGACGCTTGGTGCCGATCAAAGGAGCCGATCGTTTGATACGAGCAGTGGCCGCCCTCCCCCATGACGTCAGCATTCGAATCGCAGGCGACGGTCCCGACCGACGCCGGCTCGAGGCGCTCGCACGTCGTCTCGGCGTGAACGCTCATTTCGAGGGCTGGGTTCACGGCGAACGAAAAGAGATGTTGCTCCGAAGCTGCGACGCTTTGGCCGTACCGTCGCGCCCGAACGACGGTGTGCCAACGGTGGTCTTCGAGGCGACCGCGAGAGGTCTACCTGTCGTCGCCACGCGCCTCGATGGCCTTGAGCAACACCTACCGGGGGAGGCTTTGGTCGCTCCGGAGGACCTCGGTGCCCTCACCCAAGCTATCCAGATCCTTGCTTCGTAGACGTGGTCGTGTGTCGTCCACGAAGAGGACCGCCGTCGCTACGGGTTAACCCGGTGTGTTCCCCTTGGGGCGCGGAAACTGAAGCGCTTGTCCGGGATGTCGCGGTTGAACTTGATGTTCAAAAAATCGAAGCGGTTGCGATTGCCGGCAGAATCGATGATCAAGACCCGCTGGACGACGCCAGCGCGCTTGCCGGCGGTCTCGAGCGTACGGACGTAGAAAACCAATTGTTCGTAGTTCGGACTCGGCCTGCGGGGAATGAGCTGCAGCACGTAACCGTCCCGGAACTTCTCGTTGTCGTGCTCGAGCAATCGCACATCGAAGTCTTTTTCGAGACTGCCACCGCCGGTCAGAAACGAAAACGCGGCAGGCAGCTGATCCTCGCCCAGGGCTCGCTCGATCAACTGACCGCTTTTCTCGCCTTCTTCGGGAGGCTGATAGATCAGAAGCTTGTCGCCCTGCGTCACGAAGACCTGCCCGTTAGGCTGATCGTAGTCCCAACGCATCTTGCCGGGCTTTTTGAAGACCACCTTGCCTTTCGCGCGATCGTAACGGTCGTAGAGCCGCGTGTATCGGGTCTGTTTGAAGTCAGCCTGAAGGGTTTTGGTTTGGTCGTAGAACCCCTGCACGAGGCGAAGGACTCCCGCTGCGTCCAAGGTTTCGCGTGCCTCTGCCGCCGCGCTCCCAACCAGCGCAAGCCCAAGCAAAACGAGACCTATCGCCCCAACTCTAGAGGTCATGTGATGTGTTGAACGCTCCAGGAGGCTTAGTATTCATCCTGACGACCCCCACACAAGGCGGCGATAAAACGCGTACAAGCCCCCCTAAAGTGGGATTGATCATTATCGAGCAGATCCGTAGGATGTACGAACAGATTGTCCGCGGCCCGAAGAGCTTGGTTAGCTTGTGAACTCCCGAAGCACCCCGGAGGTGACATGTCAAAGCACCATGCTCGAATCATCCCGCCAGAGCGCGAAGTGTCGCGCCTCGAAAAAAAGCACGCAGAGCTCGCCGAGCGCGTCGCAGATCTAGACGGCCGCCTGAGTCTCACGCCAGGGGAAGAGATGGAGCTCCATCGCCTCAAAAAAGAGAAACTCTGGACGAAAGACGCGATTCAGGACGCGCATCAATAGCTTTCATCCCCTCACTACCCTCCGATCACCCCGCATAAACGGCCCGCCCCACACGGCGGGTCGTTTTTCTGTCCGAAAAGACCGATTTTAAAAGCAAAATGGGCCACCTTTCGGTGACCCATTCCCAACGAATGAATCAATGCTACACTGAAAAAAGCTAGGGCAAGTAAGCTAAGCTTCTGAATAAGACGACCCATCGCCGCGCGGATGCCGGGCAAGCTGGAAAGTGCACGGCGTGGGTCTTAAGCAAGCGACTGGGTACGTTGCAATCGCAGTGCCAACTTGTCAGACGCCGAAAAGCCTAGGCTTTTCCTCGCCGACCGCCCTATCGGTAGGACATTTCTGTCATGGCGTCGGCGAGATTGTTGCTCCGAGGCACGACGTATGGCGCTCGGCTTCCCGGGCATACATCGCCCTACCGCGCCGGTTGAAGTGAGCCTACCCTCACGCGTATGATTTGGGCACCGGCCTGGCTAGAACGCGATGCCCAAGTGCCAAAACTGTGATGCTAGTGTGCTCCGAACCGACGCCTTTTGCGGCGTCTGTGGAGAGCCTGTCCCTGGAGGAAAACCCGTCGTGCCGATCGCGCGCGATACGCGGAGCAGCGGCACACAAAACGCGCCTGAACCCCCGACCGGCAAGTTCGAGGGACCCGTGGCCGTTGCAGCACAAGCGATCGCTGTGGTTGAGATCTCCGATCCGGTCCCCGCTCCGCTGAACGAAACCGGGGTGACGCGCACGACGATCCGTGAGCGAGAGCAGAGTGAGCCTGCGCCCGTCCTGCCACTACACCGCAAGAAGAACGACGGCACCGACAACACCGAACGCCAGTCCTTCAAGGAACAGGAGCCCGCGTCGGCCAGCACGTCGATGGCCGAGGGGGAGAGGAGCCTGCCGGACAACCTCGTACCGCCGGGTCCACCAATCCTCGCATCCGACCTCTTGCGAGAACGGATGCGACCACGCGCCCCGGGAGGCCCGGCGCTTCGTCGCGTCACTGTGGGGCTGAGCGCCGCCGGGATAGTAGGCGCCTTGTTGAGCGGCGGGACACATCCACTCGTGTTCGTCTCCCTCGCCTTGCTGATCAGCATGCTGACGATCGCGTTGACGCCGATGTCATACCAAGGGCGCGCGGTGTCGCTGTTCTTGGTCGGCGCCGTGGCGACGGGAGTTGCCTTGTGGCAGCAAACGCTCCAAGACATCGCCCCGGACGGCATCATTCTCGCCATGGCCACGATTCTGCTCAGCGGGAGTCTGCTCTTTCGCGCGTACTACCGAGGCGCAAGACTAGCCCGCGTCGCAGTCACCATCGGGGCCCTCGCCCTCGGAGGCTGGTTCTTCCTCTCGGGAGGCCAAGAGAGTCTCGTCAGGCTCGAGGGCTACTGGCAGTCCTGGGGGCCCGCATCGACCCAAATGGCTTTCGGCCTACTGGCCCTGCTGTCGCTGATGGCCTTCATGGACAGCAGCACGCGGGCGGGAGCGCACTGGTGGGCCTATTCCTTGTTGACGCTGTACGCCGTCTACATCGGATTGCTGGTCGCGAGCCAGCTGTGGCCCATTCCCGGTGCCCGCTCGGCCATCGAGGGGCCGACGGTCGCCGCCATCATCACAGGTATGGTCGGCACGGTGGTCGCCGGTGTCGCGCTCGCCCAGGTCTTGGTCGTCGCGTACAACTCCGCGGGGAATCGCATCACCGAACGCTCCGACTGAGCTCAGGGCACCCTACGCGGCCACGACGCGAGAAGGACCACTGCACACGTTCGGCCTTTCTCGTCTTTGGCCTTGCCGTAGCCAGCGTCGGTGAAGCGCGGATCGGTCACGGTCATCCGATGACTCGGACTGTCTTCGATCGCGTGAAGCGCGTCGCGCATGGTTTGAGCGCGGGCCACAGCCTCGCCGACGACTCGGGCTTCGATGCCCCGCTTGAGGAGGCGTGCCTCGGGATCGCCCCAGGGGTCGAGCTCATGACCGAGCTTTCCCGACTCACATACGGTCTGCGCGTGGTTCGTGGCCTCTTGCGTCAACAGTCGGTTCGAGCGGAGCGACCGCGACCCCGCTGCGCGCCGAAGCTGCATCAGCCAGGCTTGGGGTGATTGCGAGCCTTGTCGCGTCGGTTCTTGGTGGGGAACCTTGCCGATCCACCGCTCTGCGACCGGACGCGGGCCGTTCGGACCAGTTGCCACGAGCTGCACGAAGAGCGGACGGCTCCACTCGAGAGGCAGCGTCACGGTGGCGCCGAAGCCTTCACCTTCCACTGAGATGCGGCGAGACTTTCCTTTGGCGTCGCGCACGACCAAGTACGGATCGCGGAAGTCCTTGATGACCTCGGCGTGAAGGCTATTCTTCCCGTCGACCGAGAGGCTTCCCGCTCGCACTGCAGCGACCAGAACCACACGGTCGCCCACGCGCGCGCGTCCACAGATCAGGGGCGCGTCGGCCGTCTCACCGAGGTCGCGGAGCCACGACTTGAAGCTTTCAACCTCTCCGGCAACCCCGAACTTGGCATACACCGGGTTCGCATCGACCCCAGCCTCACGCGCCGCTCGAATCAGCTCCGGCGATGGAGGAATGTGTTGGAGCTCTGCCAGCTCCTGGGCGACGACACCGAGCTTCTTGTCCTTCAGGCAAATCGCCTTCGGCTTCGGAGCCACCGCCGCGACGCCCGGAGGGAGGGGCGCGTCGTTCTTGTCATTTTCGGCGCCGGCGGTTGCGTGGAGCGCGAGCAGCACGGCGCAAATGAGAATCGAATAGGGCTTCATCGTTCTGAGTTACGTCCGGTAGTCGGCGTTGATCCGAACGTACTCGTGACCGAGGTCGCAGGTCCAATAATGACCAAGCCCACGCCCCTTCCCGACGCGGACATAGATGATGTACTCCTGGCGCTTCATGGTGACGGCAGCTGTGGCCTCGATTTTTGGGGTCATCGTGAGGCGACCCTCTCGGAAGATCGCCACCTTCCCGATCCGTATCGAGACGTGATCAGGATTGAAACGCGCCCCCGAGCGCCCGGCCGCCGCCAGGATCCGCCCCCAGTTCGGGTCACACCCGTGGATCGCGGTCTTGACCAGTTGGGAGCAAGCGATCGTGCGGGCGATCTGAATCGCGTCTGCATCGGTCCGCGCTCCCTCGACCTCGATACGAACCAAGTGCTCCGCGCCTTCTCCATCGGCGACGATCATCTTCGTGAGGGACTCGAGAACCTCCTCGAGCGCGACGCCGAAGCGCTTTCCCGCGGCGCTCTTTTCGTCGATCCGGCGAACGAGCGCGGCCCCCGAAGCCAGCGCATAAATCGAATCGTTGGTGCTGGTGTCTCCATCGACCGTCGCACGATTGAACGTGCGCCCGGTCGCCCGGCCGAGGAAGCGTTGAAGTGTGCGTTGCCCGATGGCCGCGTCCGTGATCACGAATGCAAGCGTAGTCGCCATGTTGGGATGAATCATTCCGGCGCCCTTGGCGATCCCGAGCACGCGGCAGCTCGTACGACCCACCTTCACCTCGGTCTCGGCAATTTTGGGGCGGCGATCTGTGGTCATGATCGCGAGAGAAAAGGGGCTCGCACCACCGGCCGACAGGCCAGACACCAGCGACGGAATGGCCGCCTCTATCGTTTTGTGGGGAAGCTGAACGCCGATGACCCCAGTCGACGCAGGAACCACCAACTTGGTTGCAGTCCCGAGGGCGCTCGCTACCGCGCGGGTCGACGTGAGGGCTCTCTCTTGGCCTTGCTTGCCAGTGCACGCGTTCGCGTTTCCGCTGTTGACGAGAATCGCCTGACAGATCCCTGCTTTCAGTCGGCGCTCGCTGATGACGACCGGAGCCGCCCGCACGCGATTCCGGGTAAAGACCCCCGCCGCCACCGCAGGCTCGTCCGCGACGAGAAGCGCAAGATCGAGCGCGCCATCGGGCTTGATGCCTGCATTCACGCCCGAGAAGCGAAACCCCTTCACTGGTCGGCTCATCGCGCCCCTACTAGCAAATCCGAGCTATTGCGGCGAGGCGGCAGCCTGGTCGTCCCGGTAGTGGCAGTTCTTGTACTTCTTGCCGCTCCCACAGTAGCAAGGATCGTTACGACCGAGCTTCGGTCGCTCCCGCTTCACGGTCGACTGCGCGGCCTCCGCGGGCCGAGGAGGAGCAGCAGCTGGATCGCCACCGGCGCGGCGCCCCCTTCGAGCGGCCGCCCGCCGCGCACGACGGCTGAGACCCGCTTGCTGCTGGCCGCCCCCAGCGCTCTCTGGGTCTCCGCCTGAATGGCTTGCACGGATCCCTTGTTGCCGCTTCTCCGTCGCGCGGCGACGCTGATCCTCGAGGCGCTGCAAGTCTTCCTCGCGCGCACGTTCGACGGTAAACATCCCGAGCGCAACCGACGACTTCACGCTCTGCACCATCTCGAGGTACATGTCGAAACCCTCACGCTTGTATTCCTTCTTCGGGTCGCGCTGACCGTATCCACGAAGACCAATCCCATCTCGAAGGTGGTCCATGGCCTGCAGGTGATCGATCCACTGCTTGTCGATCTCTTGCAGATACAAGTCCCGGAACAGGCGTAGGAAATTTTCGGTACCGAACTCCCGCTCTTTGCGCTCCAACACGGACGCGCCGTCGTTGTAGAGCTTCTGGAGGAGATCCTCGCGGTCGGTGATCTCGACAATCCCGGTTGCCGGGAGGCTGAACTGCTCTTTGTATGCGCTCTCGAGCCCGGACAGATCCCAGTCCTCGTAGTGCTTTCCTGGCGGGCAGGCGTGGCCGGCCATGGTGGCGACGATCTCGTCGACCAGATCGAGCAGGCGCTCTTTTTGCTCGGTCAAAGACATGCCGACCGCTTCTCGGAGGCGCTCGTAGGCGCCCGCCGGGTCGTTTCGGTATTCCTCGAGCGGCACGACACACCCGAACCAGAGATAGATATCCTTCTCGAGGAGCTTCACCCGAACGTCCGTCAGCGCAGACAGCTCGGATTCGACCGCCTTCTTTCTGTGAGCGGGGACGTCATCTTGGGTCAGGCCTTCTTCTGGCAGGGGGTACGCATGGAATTTCACCATGTTCTCGAGCACCGTCTCGACTCGAGACAACAACTCGACGTCGATGGTATCGACGAGGGGCTCCGACTCGGCACCGGCCTTGCGCTCTTCATCGGACGGAACGGTGCGGTGCTCGCCTCGAAGAACCTGCTTGCGCAATGCGTACATGCTCTTGCGCTGCTGATTCATGACGTCGTCGTATTCGAGAAGGTGCTTTCGAATGTCGAAGTTTCGCTCCTCCACCTTCTTTTGCGCGTTCTCGACGGCTCGTGTCACCCAACGATGCTCGATCGGGACGTCTTCCTCCATCCCGAGGCGGTCCATCATCGATTGAACGCGCTCGCCGGCGAAGATGCGCATCAAATCGTCTTCGAGCGAGAGGAAAAAGCGCGACGCACCGGCGTCGCCTTGGCGACCCGAACGACCGCGAAGCTGATTGTCGATCCGCCTCGACTCGTGCCGCTCGGTGCCGACGATCCGAAGGCCTCCCGCGTCTTTGACGTTCTTCGCGTCCTTCTTGCACTTGGCAACGAAATGCTCGGTGGCTTTTGCGATGGCGGCATCTCTGCGCTCGGGATCGGAGAGGACCTCTTCGGACGCGTTCTCGAGGACTTCGATCCGGGCGAGCATCTCGGGGTTACCGCCAAGCACGATGTCGGTGCCGCGGCCAGCCATGTTCGTCGCGACGGTCACGGCGCCCGAGGTTCCGGCCTGCGCCACGATGTACGCCTCGCGCTCGTGCTGTTTCGCGTTCAGCACGTGGTGGGGCACACCCTGGCGATCGAGAAAATGCGAAACCGCGTCGGACTTTTCGACACTGGTCGTACCGACGAGCACCGGTTGGCCGGCCTTGTGTGAAGCCTCGATCTCTTCGCAGAGCGCCCTGAACTTCTCGCGCTCGGTTTTGTAGATCAGATCTTCGCTGTCAGATCGGTCGATCGGCTCGTTGGTTGGAATCACGACGACATCGAGCTCGTAGATGTTGTGGAATTCCGTCGCCTCGGTATCGGCCGTACCGGTCATGCCGGAGAGTTTCTTGTAGAGGCGGAAGAGGTTCTGGAACGAAATCGTCGCGAGGGTGAGGTTCTCGCTTTGGATGGGGACGCGCTCTTTGGCCTCGACGGCCTGATGAAGCCCATCGGACCACCGCCTCCCGGGGAGGACACGGCCGGTGAACTCGTCGATGATCATCACCTTGCCGTCTTCGGTGACCATGTAGTGCTGATCGCGGTGATACAACGCATGAGCGCGTAGACCTTGCTGCAAAATGTGCAGTGTCTCGATGTTGACCGGATCGTAGAGGTTCGCGGTATCACCACCGAGGAGCCCGCGCGTGCTGAGCAATTCTTGCGAGCGCTCCATTCCTTCTTCGGTGAGCGTGACGCTGCGGTTCTTCTCGTCGAGATCGTAGTGCTCGTCCTTGCGAAGTCTCGGGATGATCTCGTTGATCTGCTCGTACTTTTCGCTCGCGGTCTCTCCGGGCCCGCTGATGATGAGCGGTGTCCTCGCTTCGTCGATCAGAATCGAGTCGACCTCATCGACGATCGCGAAGTTCAGATCACGTTGAACGTAGTCGTAGATACTGAACTTCATGTTGTCGCGCATGTAGTCGAAGCCGAACTCGTTGTTCTGTCCGTACGTGATGTCGCAGTTGTACGCGCGCTTCTTTGGGTCATTCGGTTGACCCGGGATGACGATGCCCGTGCTCAGCCCCAGAAAGCCATAGAGCTTGCCCATCCATTCGGCGTCACGTTGGGCGAGGTAGTCGTTGACGGTGACGACGTGGACACCCTTGCCCTCGAGCCCGTTGAGGTAGCATGGGAGCGTCGCGACCAACGTCTTTCCCTCTCCGGTCTTCATCTCGGCGATCTTGCCCTGGTGAAGGACGATCCCACCGATGAGCTGGACGTCGTAGTGTCGCATCCCCAGTACGCGGCGGCCGGCTTCACGGACGACCGCATAGGCGGGCACCAGGAGGTCGTCGAGCGACGCGCCGTTGTCGATCTGTTGCCTGAACTCAGCCGTCTTGCCGCGCAGGTCGTCGTCGGAAAGCGCCTTCATCTCTGGCTCGAGAGCCGTGATGGCAGCCGCCATGGGCTGCATCCGCTTCACTTCACGCTGGTGTTTCGTACCGAGAACCTTCTTGAGGGCCGAGCTGAACACGGCTGCAATCTAAGTCGGCCCAGGGAGGCACGCAAACAAGGGTCAAAACCAGCCTTTCGATAGGGCCAGCAAGGCGACGAGCACGAACACCAGGAATACGAACGCCCACAGCCACCGTTCGAACGAGGGGGCGGGGTTTGGGAGCGGGTCGGCATCATCGAAGCTTTCGAGCAACTCTCGAGCACGCGCCTGCGCGAGGAGCTCCAAGCGCAAGAGGGCGAGGCTGACCATTACCCCAATCGCGAGGATGATCGCGGCGGCGAACCAGCGCATGACCCCGCGTTGGCTCTGGTCCGGATCGACTTCCAGAACGGATGCCACCCCGGCGAGCGACACGACGCCAAAGTTCCGCGGGCCGAAAAGAGCACGAATCGCGTCTTCGGTTTGATCCGAGGGAACCTCGCCATCGACGATCGCCATCGCGATCGGATCGAGGCCCTCGCGTTGTGCATCGGCGAGCACCGCCTGCGCCGCGACCTCGAGTGCGGCACTCCCCTTGCTGTCGGAAATCACCACGTGGACGACCCCTGCAGTGTTTCTCGAGAAGAGGTCGGCGCGCACTTGGACTCGCCATACGCCGGAGTCCAATGGAAGCGACAACCACGGCTCATCAGGTGCCACGGAAAACGCATACGTCCACTGGTTCCCGCGGTACACGTCGACCAGTACGGGCTCGCTGCCCCCGAGCTCATCCCACTCGATACGCACGCGCCTGCCTTCCACGGATGCGCGCGCACTGATACCCCCCGGAACCACAGGAAGCCGCACTTCTCGCGAGGCCAGGATCCTGTCGTTGGGGCCCAATGCCTGCACCTCGATACGCGCCTCGTTCCCTGCCACCACTAAGGGAAACCGCAGGAAACCTTTGGCCGGACCGATCACAGTCTCCTCGAAACGTACCCCCACAATCGAACGGACGCGCAGGCGGACGGCCTTTGCGCCGACCCAAACCGAAAGCCAGCAGGGGAGCTCTGGGACGCAGGCGCCGCCTTCAATCCTCGGATCGAGCTCATGTGGTGCGCCTTCCGGATCGACGAGGCGCAGTGGTCCGAGCTCGTAAACCTGAAACGAATTCGTTTCGCGTTCGGGTTGATAGGTACGCAAGGCGTCGTCGGGCTCAACCGAAACGCCGTACCTCACCGACACGTCGCTTCCGTCGATATTGGTTCGCGCAACGAAGAAGGCGGTTCCTTCGATGTCGTCCGGCAACGTTACTTCACCTTCCAAACCCTGTGCACGGGACGTAGTCATGGTCGTCGTCGAGATCAGCGCACCACTTGCGTCCCTGAGCTCGACCACGGTCGGCGGCGCACCAACGCCATGGTCGGTCAAATGCCACGCGCGGAGTGCGACCTTCGTTCCACGCGCGACAACGCTCGGACCGCTGAGCGAGAAACCGATCGCAGGATCCGGTGCTTCACTCAGCCAAAGCGCGGCGAGGATCCCCGCGACGACTAACGGCGCAGTACGTACAAGCCATGCGAAACGGTGAAAATCAGGGCGTTGTGTTTCAGTGGGGATGGACAAGACCCAGATGGTACCTTAGGAAGGTCTGGGGTACAGAGCGCGAATGGAAGCCCACGCGGAACAGGATGTCGAGCAGCTGCGTGCTCGCTTGAACGACTACATGGCCCATCACGGTCTGCGGTCGACCGAGCAGCGGCGGGTCGTGACCGAGATGTTTTTCTCGAGTGAGGGGCATCTGTCCATCGAGGATTTGCTCGAGCAAGTACGCCTAGAAGAACCGAAGATCGGCTACGCCACGGTCTACCGCACGCTCAAGCTCCTCAAGGACTGCGGGCTCGCCTACGAGCGACATTTCGGGGATGGCGTCTCCCGCTATGAAGTCGCTTGGGAAGACGAGCACCACGACCATTTGATCTGCATCGAGTGCCAAAAAATCATCGAGTTCGAAAACGACAACATCGAAGCGCTCCAGGACAAGGTCGCAAGCCACTACGACTTCAAGCTCGTTCGACACAAGCTCGAGCTCTACGGCATCTGCCCGGAGTGCCAGACGAAGAAGGTTTAGATCGTAGCGAAGGCCTCACGCTGCCTGCCGCCCGCTCAGCGTGCCGCCTAACACCTTCTTGATGATTTCCTGCCGCGTCATCGCCTTCACTTGACGTGCCACCTGCCGCTCGATGTCTCGCATCGGCAGACTATGCGCCGCGTTCCCCTCGATGTTTGCGTTCTGTACGAGGCGGTTTCACATGTCGGAAGCAATTGCGGCCAAGCGCATCCGGGCAGGCCGTACGGCCTACGATTTTCCCTGCATTTTTGGCATGATCGCGCGTGGGGAGCTCCACCTCAGCGGCTTTCATCAGCTCGCCGGACAGCTCACTGAGGAGAATCACAAGGATGTCCTTCAACGGGCCAAGCACAAAAGTATGCGCGAGATCGAGCAGCTGATCGCCGAGATCTCGCCCAAGCCCGATGTGCCTGTCGAGTTTCATCATCGGACACCTTACGGAAGGAGTGGAACGCATGATGTCGAGAACATCGAGCTTCGCTGCAGAGCCCACAATCAGTACGAGGCCGACTTGGAATATGGGGCGCCTTTCATGGCCGCGCGCCGACGATCAATCGGGTCCTGGTACAGGACGCCAGGGTTCGTCTGCCACAGACGGCACTCAACAACCCGGGATCGGGGTCCATTCCCGGCTGATCAGTTTGGTCGACCCCCACCCTCCCCCGCATTGTCGCCGGCGAAACTCCGAACGAAGCTAGGCGCGGAACTTTCCCACGTTCGAAAGGCGGAACCGCGTTTGCGCGGTGTGCCTCGTAAGTGCGCGAAATAGCGTCGCTCCAGGGGCTGGAGCGTGTCCCCTAGAATTACACTGGCGCTGGCGCTGTCACTGGCGTTGGCGTATCCCTCGGCCATGCTCCTCGAGCGCTACCTGGAGTCTCTTGGCTCTCAGGCCATCGAAACCGCCTTGGGGCTCGGGGAGCCTCGGCCGGCGATCGTTCGTCCGACGCAGGACCCGAAGTTCGGGGATTTTCAGCTCAACGGGGCCATGCCCCTCGGCAAGGAGCTCAAGAGGCCTCCGCGCGAAATTGCCGAGCCGATCGCAAAGGCTCTGCGCGAGATAGACGCGATCGCAAAGGCGGAAGTCGCCGGCCCGGGCTTCGTCAACATCCACCTCGCACCGCAGTGGATCGCATCGCTCCTCACCGACGCACTTCGGGACACTGAACGTGACGGAGTGCCCGCGGTCGAACAGCCCTCGACAACCATAGTCGACTTCTCCAGCCCCAACATCGCCAAACAGATGCATGTCGGGCACCTACGCTCTACGATCATCGGCGACGCGATCTCGCGGATCTTGGCGTTCATGGGGCACTCGGTGATCCGCGACAATCACCTCGGCGACTGGGGAACCCAGTTCGGGCTTCTCATCGTGGGGATGCGCGAGTGGGGCTCGGAAGACGCGCTCGAACGCGAACCGATCTCTGAACTAGAGCGAGTCTACAAGCTCGCCTCTGAGCGCGCAGGAAACGAAGAAGCCTTCGCCGACGAAGCGCGGGCCGAGCTCGCGAAGCTTCAAGCGGGGGACGCCGACAACCGCACAACCTGGGAGCATTTCGTCGAGGTCAGCCGGCGCACGCTCGACGACGTGTACGCGGAGCTCGATGTCGACTTCGATGTCTGGCTCGGGGAGAGCGCGTACCACGATGCCCTTCCTGGCGTGGTTGATGATCTGCTCTCGCGTGGAATCGCACGCGAAGACGACGGCGCGGTGTGCCTTTTCTGGAACGAAATCGACGGCGCGCCCAAGGCCCTCCGCAAACAAAAAACACCCTTCATCGTCCGCAAGAAAGACGGCGCTTTTCTCTATTCGACGACCGATATCGCCACCATCCTCTACCGTCGCGACCATTTCGCCGCGGATCGCGCACTCTACGTCGTCGACAACCGGCAAGCCCTGCACTTCCAGCAACTCTTCGCCGTGATGAAGCTGCTCGGGGTGAAGATAGAGCTCGAGCATATCGGCTTTGGGACCGTGCTCGGCAAGGACGGGAAGCCACTGCGCACGCGGGATGCGAACGGACAGGTGATCACCCTCGCTTCTCTCCTCCAAGAATCGAAGCAACGTGCGCGGCAACGCATCGAAGAGGGTATCGCCGAAGGTCGACTCCGCGTTCGACCCGAAGAAATGGACCAGGTGTCTAGAGTCGTGGGGATAGGCGCGGTCAAGTATGCCGACCTTCGGCAGAACCGGCTGAGCGACTACCAATTCGACTGGGACAAGATGATCTCGTTCCAAGGCAACGCGGCACCCTACGTCCAGTATGCATATGCCCGCTGTGCATCGATCTTCGCCAAGGGCAGCCTCGACATGGAAGCCATTGCCGAAGACGCCGAAATCTCGTTGGATGTGCCGGCAGAAGAGGCGCTCGGTAAACATCTCATGCGCTTCGCCGACGTCGTTTACCAAGCAGGGACAACGAGCCAGCCCCACGTGATCTGCGAGCACATCTACGAGCTCGCGCGCACCTTCAACGGCTTCTACACCGAATGCCCCGTGCTCGACTCGGAAGGGGCCACGCGACAAAGCAGGCTCGGACTCACGGCGCTCACTGCTCGACAGATCCGACGCGGGCTCGGCCTCGTGGGGATCGGCGTCGTCGACCGAATGTAGCCGCAATCATGCGGGTTTCCCCCGCGGAGGTGCGAATGTGCTATGCGAAGCGCGCCAATGCTGGGTGAGCTCGTTCGTGTGTCCCATGAAAGTCGTTGCCTCCGAGGCAATCCCCTGAGCGATCCTCACGTGCGCGATCTCTATGTTTACCTGCCGCCAGAATACGACGGCACGCAGCGGTTCCCGATCGTGATGCTGTTGGCGGGATTCGGGTCCACCAACCACTCGATCGCCGCCTGGAACCCCTGGAAGCCCAACACGATCGAGTGCTTCGACCAACTCGTCTCCGAAAAACAGTGCCCTCCCGCGATCCTCGTGCTCCCCGACTGCTTCAACCGTTGGGGCGGCTCACAATTCCTCGATTCGCCCGGAACAGGGCTCTACCAAACATATCTCGCCGAAGAAGTGATCCCGTTCATCGACGCCGAGTTCAAGACGATCCCCGACCGAGAGGCACGCGCCGTAGCCGGTCGGTCCTCCGGTGGCTTTGGAGCACTTCGATTGGGCATGGACCGTCCCGAGGTCGTGTCGGTCATCGGGAGCCATGCGGGTGACGCTGCTTTCGAAGTGAGCATGCGGCCGATGCTCACTTCGGCGGCGATCGCCTTCGAGCAAGCGGGCGGCCTCCAAGCATTTGCCCAGGAAGTCCCATCGGCTGGCCCCCAAAACGCCTCACAATTCGATGCGATTTTCGTCCTGGCCGCGAGCGGCGCATATTCGCCCGATCCGGAAGCCTTTCCGCATGCAAGACTTCCTTTCGAGCCCAAGACGGGAAGTCTCCGAGAGGATGTGTGGCTCGAGTGGCTCGCCCAGGACCCCCTATCGCGCGTCGACGGATCGGCCAGCGCCCTGAAAACGATGTCGCTGATCTATCTAGATGCAGGCAACCGAGACGAACACGGGCTACACTTTGCCGCGCGGATGCTGGCAGACGCACTCTCCGCGCATCAGCTTCACGTACACTACGATGAATTCGAGGGAGGCCACCGTGGCACCTCATGGCGGTACGAGACGTCGCTGCCGCACATGATTCAAGCGCTTCGGAGGGATGATTGAGCGAATGACCACCAAGAAGAAGAGCACCAAGTCCGAGACGACAGACGATTCCGCACGGGAGCTCGGCGCAAGGAAGTCGAGCGGTGGTGGCGCCGCTGCCGTCGCGAGAAACATCCTCGCCGAAGAGAGCCCGCAGTCGCAGATCGCCGAGCATGGCGAAACGATGATGGACGGGCCGAGGACCGCCGCTACGCAGTCGGCCCGGGTACTCAGCGAAGTACTATCGGAGAAGCCTGAGCTGGTCGTGCCCCTCGTAGCCAAGTTCGCGAGGGGGATCTCGTCGTCGAACAAGCGCGTCGTACAAACGTCTGCCGAAGCGCTGCCTGCCATCGCACGAATCGCACCGGCTCGTGTCGCGCGGCAGCTTGACCTACTCAAAGCTTCGTTCGATGGTGCCAACGAGGTTGGCAAAGATGGCTTGGTCAAGACGTTCGCCGCGCTCTGCACCGCATCGGTCGCCTATCAGAAACGCCTCGAGCCCGTATTGACGCTCGCTCTCCACGGCGCCGACGGGAAGACACTGTTGACGTGGTGCCAGATTGTGCTCCCTGCTCTAAAAGGCGAGCCCCACGCACGCGCACGCGCCGTCGTTGAAGGTCGGTTGAATTTGATCCCGCGTGCGCATGCACAGCAGATCGCCGACTTCCTCGGTATCAAGCTGCGGCTTCGCTACCGCTGATCATTTCAGTAGTGAGGGTTCGTAGCCCTCGGGCCGCTCGAAGCCAAGCAGCTCGAGGGTAGTGGCCGAGACGTTCGAGAGGCTGGGATTGGCCACGGCATCGTCGAGTCGGAGGGTTTCGTTGCCCGGGACGTAGATGTAGCAGGGCACCGTGTTCAAGGTATGACTGGTTTTGCTCCTCAGGTGGCCCGCCTCGTCTCGCTTGAACGCGCCGGACTCGTTGTCGACCTCGAACATCTCGTCGCAGTTGCCGTGATCGGCGGTCACGATCACGGCGCCATTCAGCTTCTCGATGACGGGAATGATTCGCCCGAGCGACAAGTCGACCGCTTCAACCGCAATCACCGCGGCTTCTAGGTCCCCAGTGTGGCCGACCATATCGCCGTTCGCGTAGTTGATACGCGCATGCCGGAGCTCGCCCCGTTGGAGGGCCTCGATAGTAGCGTCGGTAATCTCAGCAGCTTTCATCCAGGGACGCTGCTCGAAGGGCACGACGTCGCTCGGGATTTCGAGGTACTCCTCATAGGCTTCGTCAAACATCCCGGTACGGTTCCCATTCCAAAAATAGGTCACGTGCCCGAACTTCTGAGTCTCGCTGCATGCAAACTGCGTGACGTGGTTGCGCGCCAGGTATTCACCGAGGGTGCGATCGATCGCGGGGGGCTGCACCAGATAGTGACGGGGCAGCTTGAGGTCACCGTCGTACTCCATCATTCCGACGAACTCGACATCCGGGATGGGGCCTCGGTCGAACTCCGCAAGGTTGGGCTCGGTGAATGCGCGCGTGAGCTCAAGCGCGCGGTCACCGCGGAAGTTGTAGAGGACGACGGCGGCGCCATCCCTGATGGCCCCGACCGGCTTACCCTCATCATTCACGATCACGAAAGCCAGGAGGTCTTGATCGATCATGCCGGGGTTTTCGTCCCGGAGCGTCTCGATAGCTTCCGTCGCGCTCTTGAAGCCCCTGCCCTCTCCAAGCACGTGGTGCTTCCACCCACGCTCGACCATCGACCAGTCAGCGTTGTACCGGTCCATCGTGATGAACATCCGGCCGCCGCCCGACGCGATGCGATAGTCGCGGCCGCCCTGCTCGTTCAGATCGTGCAACAGCTTCTCGAGGGCATCGACGTATTCGAGCGCGCTCGTCCCAGGCACATCGCGACCGTCGAGGAGAATGTGCACTCGGGCGTGCTGCACATCCTCTTCGTCACAACGGCGGAGCATCGCAAACAGGTGCCCGATGTGGCTGTGGACGTTACCATCCGAAAGGAGCCCGATGAAATGCATCGGCTCGCCACTCTCGGTCACCCGTCGGACGAGCTTCTTCCACTCTTCGCCTTCGAAGATCTCGCCACTGTCGATCGCCATCTGAACGCGCTTCGCCCCCTGATCGAACACCCGGCCGGCGCCAAATGCATTGTGCCCGACTTCGCTATTGCCCATGTCGTCGTCACTCGGAAGCCCAACGGCGATGCCATGCGCCTTGAGCCGCGTCGTCAGCGAGATCTTGGCCAAATGGTCGAGCGTGGGCGTCCGCGCCAGCCACACAGCATCGCCCTCGTTCGAGGCACCGCAACCGACGCCATCCATCACGACGATTAGGATGGGCCCCTGCACCCCGGCAAAGGTCGGATGCCTCTGGAGCTTCCAATCGGTCACGGCCTCTTCCTAGCACAGCGACCTGACCCCTGACACCGGCGTGGCTCTGTTCTATGCTTGCGGCATGATCGTCGTCACCAACCGCATTCCCGTCGCTGAAGGCTACGAAATCGATTTCGAAGATCGATTTCGAAAACGCGTTCACCTCGTCGACCAGGCTCCTGGCTTCATCCGCAACGAGGTGCATCGCCCTCGGCCGATGAAGCTCGACCACCAGACCGGCACATGGTCGCCCGACCCGGACAAAGAGGGTTACTACGAAGTGAAGACGTGGTGGAAGACATTCGATGATTTCAAGGCATGGACGATGGGCCCCGCATTCGCCGAGGCACACAAGAATCGCCCCCCCAAAGACATGTTTCGCGGCCCGAACGTGCTCGAGGTCCACGAGGTGTTCCTGAGCACTGACGACAGCACCGACTGAGTCTCGATGCCTCGCGGGCCCAGGGATGCGATCGAAAAGCGACTTTGGACCACGGTCATCGTCTTGTTGATGCTGCTGGCGGCGGTCGCGATGTTGATCGCGTGGCTCGGAGACTAGCGGGACGAGAACGTCTTCTTTCGGTCACCGGCAAAGATTGCCCTTGACCGTCATGGAACATGTTCTAAACTGTCAGTAGTTTACAATATGTAAACTTATGTAAGTGCTCGGTCTTTGGGAGGATCCCGTGGAAAGTAAGTGCCCAGTGAAGTTTCGGAACCCCGATTTTTGCGCCCCTTCGACCCACCAGAATCCCTACGAGATGTACGACTACTTCCTCGAGCACGAGCCGCTTTACTTCGACGAGAAGAACGAGGTCTGGGAGGTCTTTCGGTACGACGACATCGTGCGGATCGCGCGAGACACCGAGACCTTCATCAATGCCGAAGGCGTTCGCCCGAGCATCCCTGGCGACCCCGGGATGATCTACCAGGACGGCGAGCAGCACAACAAGCAGCGCGCGTTGGTGTCCTCAGGCTTTACCCCGCGTCAAATGCGCAAGATGGAGGATCGCGGTCACGAGATCGTGACCGAGTTAGTCGACGCCATGCTGGCGAAGTCGGGCGAGGTGGACATTGTAGCAGACCTCGCGGCGGCGCTACCGATGAGGCTGATCGCCGACATGTTGGACATCCCGCAGGAAAGGCGCGCCGCAGTACAGTCGTGGATCAACACGGCGATCCAGGGCGGCCAAGGACCGGACTACGTGACCGATGAGGTCAACGACGCGTTCAGCGAGTTCGTCATGCACCACGAAGAGATGCATGCCGCTCGGGTGGAGGCCGGTTGCACCGGGAGCGACATCCTCACCATCTGGATGAACGCCGAGATCAACGGTGAAAAACTCGACGAATCGGAGCTTCTGTTTGAGCACGTGCTGCTCAACACAGGGGGTGCGGAGACTACGCGGAGTGCAATCGCCGGCGGGCTCGAGCGACTCTCGAACGACCAGAAGCAGTACGATGCGCTCTACGAGAACCCGGAGCTGATCCCGAACGCGGTCGAGGAGATCATTCGCTGGGTGTGCCCGTTCATCAACATGTACCGCACCGCGACGCGGGACTACGAGCTCCACGGCAAGGTCATCAAGGAAGGCCAACAGGTGGGTCTCACGTACCCGGCGGCGAATCGCGACCCCCGCCATTTCTCGGACCCGCACACCTTCAACATCTTCCGGGATTTCTCGAAGGATAGTAAGCACCTCTCGTTTGGCCTCGGCCCCCACTTCTGCCTCGGCGCATCGCTCGCGCGCCTGGAGATCCGGCTGTCGCTCGAGGAGATGACCACGCGGGTGAAACGCATTCGGATTCCCGAGGGCAAAGAGGTCGAGTACGTCTCGTCGTCCTTCACACGCGGCCTGACCAAGTTCCCAGCAAGCCTCGAACCTCGCTGATACGCCGGAGGGCGCGATTTGTAACCGTCGGCTCCGCCGAGCGTTGTGTTAGCGTGCGACATGGCGTCTAAGTTGCCGAGGGGTCTCCTGCGCGGCGAGGACGGTGCCGCTCGATGCTGGTGGTGCGGGAATGCCCCAGACTACGGGAAATACCACGACCTGGAGTGGGGGTGGCCCGTTCATGACGATCACCGACTTTTCGAAAAAATATGCCTCGAGGGGTTTCAGTCGGGGCTCAGCTGGCTCACGATCTTGCGCAAACGCGAGAACTTTCGGCGCGCATTTGCGGGGTTCGACTACCGCAAGGTGGCTCACTTCAACCAACGAAGCGTCGGTCGCTTGCTGAAGGATACCGGGATCGTCCGACACCGAGGAAAGATCGAATCGACGATCAACAACGCAAAACGCGCGATCGAGCTCGAGGACGAATACGGCTCGCTGTCTGCCTTCTTTTGGGAGCACGTTCCGCCGAAGTCTGAGCGTCCGCGAAAGCTCACGCATGGCGCGCTCATGAAGCTCGCCAAGACCCCGACATCAACCGTTCTGAGCAAAGAGCTCAAAGGACGTGGCTGGACCTATGTCGGTCCGACGACCGCGTACGCGTTCATGCAAGCGATGGGACTCGTGAACGATCACATCGAAGGGTGTTTTGTCCGTGAACGAATCTGGGAGCAGTCAAAGGGAGTCTGATGATGGCAGAGGTAGTTTCGGTGAATGTGGGCGTCCCACGCGAGATCGACACCCCGCGTGGTCCAGTCCTGACGGCGATCTTCAAGACTCCGACCGATCGGCGCCTCCGCGTCGAGCCACACAACCTCGAAGGTGACCGACAGGCAGACCTCTCGGTCCATGGCGGCGAGAACAAGGCGATCTACTGCTATCCGGTCGAGCACTATCCCGTCTGGTCCGACGAGCTCGGCAGGACGGACCTCGAGCACGGGCAGTTCGGAGAGAACCTGACGACGCGAGGGCTTCTCGAACGGGAGGTCGGTGTCGGCGATGTGTTTTTGATCGGAACGGCCGTCCTTCAGATCACGCAGCCGCGCGCGCCATGTTTCAAGCTCGGTATTCGGATGGGTGACGCGAGGTTCGTGAAGACGTTCCTTCGGAGCGGGCGCCCGGGGTTCTACTTCCGGATCGTGGAACCGGGAGAGCTCGGAATGGACGACGAGGTGAAACGCATCGAGCGAGGCGCAACCGGCATCACCGTCCACGAGCTCTGGGAGCTCAGCTATGGCGGTGGGACCGATCTCGATCGGATGAGGCTCGCCCTCGAAATCCCGACGCTCGGAGATGAGTGGAGAAGGCCACTTTTCAAGAAGATCGCCACCTAAAGGTCGATCCGGACGCTTTTTTGGAAACTTCTGGGCGATTCTGGCGTTCGTCGGGGAGAGCCTTAGATGATCGGACACAGGGATGAGTAGCTTACGGACGATAGTGCTAGGTGTGCCGATTCTGGCGGTCGCCATCTTGATCGCGATTGGCGTGACTTCCACGCGCGCCGATTCTGCCAAAAAGCTGGCGAAGGCGACATTCGCCGGAGGCTGTTTTTGGTGCATGGAGCCGCCCTTCGAAAAACTCGATGGGGTGGTGAGCGTGACCTCCGGGTATACCGGCGGGAAAGAAAGCGGGCCCTCCTACAAAGAGGTCAGCTCCGGTCGGACGGAGCACGTCGAAGCGGTTCAGGTGAAGTACGACCCGAGTAGGATCTCGTACGAGTATCTGCTGGAGGTTTTTTGGCGACAGATCGACCCGACCGACAACGGCGGTCAGTTCGCAGACCGCGGGAAGCAGTACCGCACCGGGATTTATGTGCATGACCGCGAGCAGAAGAAGCTCGCCGAGGCCTCGAAACAGAAGCTCGCAAAGAGCGGTGTTTTCAAAAAGCCGATTGTGACCCAGATCATCTGGGCAAGCGCGTTCTACCCGGCCGAAAGCTATCATCAGGACTACTACAAAAAGAACCCGTCACATTACAAGCGATACCGTCGTGGGTCGGGCCGCGAGGGTTTTCTCGAAACAGTTTGGGGCGACAAGCCGCTCGGGCCACCCAAGAAGCCTCAGGCTCACAAGACAAACACAAAGAAGAAATCGATGTCGGACAAAAGCAAGCAATATGAAAAGCCATCCGAAGCCAAGCTCCGCAAGGAGCTGACGCCGCTGCAGTACGCGGTCACGCAAGAGGAAGGCACGGAACCCCCGTTCCGCAACGAGTACTGGGACAACGACAAAGAGGGCATTTATGTCGACGTCCTCAGCGGAGAAGTTCTCTTCAGCTCGACGGACAAGTACAAGAGCGGAACGGGGTGGCCGAGTTTCAGCAAACCCCTCGAAAACGAGAACATCGTCCGGGACGTCGACCACAAGCTCCTGATGCCGCGCACCGAAGTGCGAAGCAAGCACGGTGACAGTCACCTGGGGCACGTCTTCAACGACGGGCCGGCACCGACTGGCCTTCGATACTGCCTCAACAGTGCCGCGCTTCGCTTCATCTCGAAGGAAGACCTCGAAAAAGAGGGGTACGGCGAGTACCTGGCGCTTTTTGAGAAGAAGGCAGCTGAGTGACGGGCGTTCGCTTTGCTCGGAACAGCCCGGACCGCTCAGTTGAGTACGTCCGCGTTTCGTACTCAGCTACCTTTTGGCAGGCCGAGTACGCGGTCGGCGATCAGGTTCATCAATAGGTTGTTGAAGACGTATACGGTGCCCTCGCGCAGCTTGCGCTCCACGTGATACTCGCCAGCCAGGCCCCAGCCGCCGAAGGTCGTGAGCGCCGCACGGGCGGTTTCCCAGGCGGCCTCGGAGGCCAGCACTTTGGCTAGCGCAGAGCGGGTGTTTGCTTCTTCACCGCGCTCGATCAGGCCCAGGGCATCCTTCCGCATGAGATCCGCCGCCTCGACTTTGGAGTACGCTTGGACGAGCGGGTACTGAATGCCTTGATGCTCGCCGATCAGCCGGCCGTTCGTTTTACGGGTCTTGGCGTACTCGACGCTTCGGTCGAGAAGGAACCGCGCGTTGCCGATCGCCTCGGAAGCGGCGAGCACGCGCCGAATCGCGAACCCCTTCATCAAGCACGCAAGCCCCTCGCCGGCTGGGCCGAGCCGGGCCAAATCGGGAAGTCGGAGATCGTCGATGAACAGCGTCGTGGTCATGCGGTTGGCCACGAGGTCAATCGGATGCCTTTCGACTTTGTCGCCCACCTCGTCGAGGTCGAGCAGGAACAACGTCGTTCCTTGATCGGCCCGCGCCAAGAGAATCATCAGACGGGTTTCCTCGGCAAACGAGATCAGCACCTTTTGTGCGCTGACCACCCAGCCGTCCCCATCGCGACGAGCGGTGCTCGCAAGCTCACTCATGTTGGCGCCGCTGTCGGGCTCGGTCGCGGCGACGGTCAGAAACCGGATGGCACCCGTGGCCACGCCCGGTAGGTAGCGAGCCTTCTGTTCGTCGGTCCCGTGGAGGACGAGGGTTCGGCAAATCGCCATCTGCGCATTGACGCAGGCGGCATCACCGCCAGCTCGGTTGATCTCTTCGACGAGCACGCTGGCGACGATCGGGCCGGCATCGGCGCCGCCGTAGGCCTCTGGGATGAACGTTCCGAAGTACCCCGCGTCGCCGATCGTCTGGAAAAACTCGGTCGGGAAAGTCTTCTTCGTGTCTTGTTCTCGCCAGTAGTCGGGCCCGAACCGTTCTAGGGTCGGTCGAAGCGCGGAACGGACCTCGTCGGCGGTGTCGGAAAGTCGAGCGGACGCCATCGTCCTCAGCTTTTCACAAATCGAAGGAAGTAGAGAACAAAACTCCGTCTCGCTTGTTGTGTGGGCAGGGGACCTCCCCTTATTGCCCGTCCTCGAGTGCGCCTTCATCACATGGAACCGCGCAAAAAGGAGGGGAGGATCCCCCCTTTCTTATTCTTTCGATCCCCCGGACAGCCTTTGGGGTCTGTGGCTGTCCGGGGGACTGTAGTGTGCTACGGGGATGCCTGTGAATCGAAAATTCAATCGTGTTGCGATCGTCCTCGGTGCGCTACTGATGACGGCGTGCCAGAGCAAAGGCCCGACTCCTAAGGAGAGCGCCGCGTCGGCAACGGAGACCGAGAAGCCAGCCGCAAACCCGCACGCCGGCGCGAGCCTGACGCCCGAGCAGCAGGCCGCAGTCGACAAGATCCCAAGGCCCGAGCCAGATGCTTCCGGCAAGATCGACCTCGGCGCGATCATCGTTCAGGTGCCCGAGGGCTGGCAGTTCGTGAAGCCGCGCACGCTCATGCGGCGCGCACAGTTCACGGTGTCGGGTCCCGCGGGTGATGCGGAGACGGTCGTGTTCTTCATGGGGAAGGCAGGGGCTGGCTCGGAGCAGGCCAATATCGATCGCTGGATCGCGCAGTTCACCCACAAGGACGGCAGTAGCGTCGTCGACGTCACGCCAGTCGAGAAAAAGGTGTCCGGGTTCGACGTCACGCAGCTCGAGGTCGCGGGCGAGTACAACGGAGGCATGACTCCGGGCGGACAGCCTGGCCAGGGCACGTCGGGGCAGCGCCTGATCGCCGCCATCGTCGCGACGCCCCAGGGTCCGTACTACATCAAGCTCCTCGGCCCAGAAGCGACGGTCGCAGAGAACCGCGCGGCGTTCGACAAAATGATCGCGTCGATCAAGCCGACACCTTAGACCGGTTCGGAGTTGACCTGATTCGACGGCGAGTCGCAGGAGCCGCGACTTCGGTGTAAGTTTACCCAGTGACGACGACGCGAACCCGACGCGAGCGGAGCATGGTGCGACCCACCGACGGTCGTAGGCGGTCTCGTTTCGTGCAGGCCCTCGCCTTTTCTCACTCCGTATCTACGTCATCGACGCGACGAAGGATGATGACCGTCAGCACGTACTTCATCACGTGGGTATTGGTGACATTGCTGGTGCCGGCATGGCTCCCAGGAATGATCGTGGTGGGTCTGTTTCGGAGGCGGTCGTTCATCGCGTTGCGATTGTGTCTATTTCTCTGGTCGTACTTGACGATCGAGCTCATGGGGCTCACCGGGGCGACGGCTATCTGGATCGTGACGCCAAGCAAGAGCGCCAAGCGGCAAGACTACTTCTTCGCTCTCGAATGCTGGTGGGGTAACGCACTTTTCTCGGCGCTCGCCTGGGCGCTGTCCCTGTCGACGGAGGTCGAAGGTCAAGAGGTGGTGCTTCCTGGGCACGTCCTCGTGTTCATTCGCCATGCGAGCATCATCGACACCGCATTGCCGTTGGTTTTTCTTTCGAGGGCCAAAGGGCTGCGGCTTCGCTACGTTTTCAAGCGCGAGCTGCTCGTCGATCCCTGTATCGATGTCGCCGGCCATCAGTCGCCCAACTACTTCATCGACCGCGCCGGCGACCCGCGTGAAGAGTTGAACGGAATACAGAAGCTCGCCGACGACCTAGGCGAAGAGGGGGTCCTCCTCTACCCCGAAGGCACCCGCTTTACCGAACGAAAGAAGGCGATCGCCATCGAGAAGCTGGCGCACACGCATCCTGATCTCGTCCCGATCGCCGAATCGTTCGAACACAGCCTTCCACCCAAGCCAGGCGGCGCGCTCTCGCTCATGGATGCCGCCCCTGAGGCCGACATCCTATTCGTCGCCCACCGCGGCCTCGAAGGGCTCGCCGAGATCAGCGATCTCTTGCGCGGCGAGGTGGTCGGCAAGAAGGTGCAGATTCAGATCTGGCGAGTGGCCGCTGCCGACATTCCTCGAGACGACAATCGGCGGCGTTGGCTGTTCGAATGGTGGAAGCGCATCGACGATTTCGTTGGCGCGGCGTGAGCTTACTTCTCCCGATCTGGAAACTGCGCCATTTGCGCGTGGACCCGAGCATCGTGGGCGGGGACAATCACGAGCTCGGGATGCATTTTCTGGAGCTTGTGCAGTAGGACGAGCTGGTCTCGCACGAGCTGGGCGTCGTCGTCCACCATGTTGCGTGAGACGAAGGGCTTTTCGGCAGGCCAGTCGACCCCTTCTCGGGCCCAGGCGGTGTCCCCGATGAAGAGGTATCGCTTGCCCGACGCGAGATTGACCAGGATGCCCAGGGAGCCTGGGGTATGGCCGGCAAGAGGAAGAAGCACCACGCTGCCGTCACCGAAGTAGTCTTTGCTCCACGGAAAAGGGCCGTACCTACCATCGGTGAGTTGGTGCTTTCGGATCTGTAGCTTCGCCTGGGCTTGGAGCTCACGGAAAAGCTTCCCCTCCTCTTCGGCTTGCCAGGCGTACTCGAGTTCTTCCTCCGTGAGCCACACGGGCACCTGGTCGCGAAGGTCAGCAAGACCGCTGATGTGATCCCAATGGCTATGGGTCAACCAGATCGCGCTGAGCCGACGTGGTTCGAGGCCACCCGCGTTCAACGCATCGACGGTTGGCTGGAGCAACGTGAGCTTTGAGACAACTTGCATCAAGAGCGGGATCGTTTTCAGATGAGCGTCGATCTCCCTGGCAGCGCCAGCATCGATGAGCACCTTGCCTTTCGGATGTTCGACGAGGAACGCTGCGACCGCACTGGTAAACCCAGTCGTGAACGATCCACCCCGGACGTTGAACGCCTCGAGGGCGGCGACCTCGGCGGTCGGGATCACCGAGACGGAAACACCTTTCACATTGGGCACCGGCGGCATGGGCACGCCGGGGGTATCCGACACCGCGAGCGGACGCTTCACGAACGTCCACCCCAACGCGGCGATCAGCGCCACAAGCGCTAGGAGAACGACGCGCGTCTTCAACGTTCGACTCTCATGAGGTGCACCTTACACGGAGCGCTCAGATCTGGTCGAGGGGCATCTCGCAGTCGTCGCGGAGGCGGCAATCTTGGCATTCAGCGCCGCGCCAGATGCGGTCGTAGCGATCTTGGATTTGGTCGATCGTTTGCTCGTCGGAGGTGACGATCCCCATTTCGAAGTTCCGTCGTCCGTCGCCTTTTGCGCCCAGGCCCGCGCCTGTCCAGTTCGCGCTACCGAGGTATGCGAGGCGAGCGTCGACCACGACGGTCTTGAGATGCACGCGGAGGCAGGTCCGCATTTCGATGCCGCCCTCGACCAGCTCGGGGCGCGCGTCGAAGCTTCGCCGAAACGCCCTCGACGGAGGGGCTGCATGCAACAGGCGAAGCTCCACCCCCTGCGCAGCAAGCTCTGCAAGTACGTCCAACACGCTTCTGTAGTTGCCTCGACGCCCGCGACGGCGCCCAGGGATCACGCGCGGGTCTTCAACCATCACGTCCTTGAGATTCGCCGTGGAGATCCACACGCTTCGCCGGGCATCGAGGACTGCGCTCATCACCTGATCGTAGTGTTCGCGGTCGGCAACGACCCGCAGCCGTACGGGTCGATCAGGAGGCAGCTGCATCCGTACGAGGATACGTCAGCAGGAATCCCGTTCCGAAAAAGGAGCCCTTGAGATGAGCTGTCGGCTCAGTGCGACCCAAAAACCGCTGCAAAAATCACAGGCTGGAGCTGCGTATCGTCAGCGCGCTGGCTCGTGCCCATGTCGGTGCTCAATCCGAAGAGTACGACAACAACAAAGAGAAGCACGTACCGCATGTCTACCCCCTTTCGCGGGCCTACATCGATGGCTGCGAGAATGATCCCACTTAATGAAGCGAAGGTAAAGGAAGGGGAAACGTCCGGTTTCGGGGACGCCCAAGGTAGGACTCTCGCGTTCCGCCGGCAGGGTGAGCGTGGTAGGAACGCGCTATGTACGTAGAAACCGAAGAACAACAGATGCTCCGCAGGCAGGTCGGCGAGATTGGCCGGAAGTACGGCCGCAAGTACTACGTCGACAAAGCCAAGGTGGGCGAGTCTCCGAAAGAGCTTTGGGACGAGCTCGGGAAGCAGGGGTTCATCGGAGTCAATACACCCGAGGAATACGGTGGAGGTGGCTTGGGGATCTACGAGCTGCAGATCGTGTGCGAAGAGCTCGCGGCCGCGGGCTGTCCGTTGTTGTTGTTGCTCGTGTCGCCGGCGATTTGCGCCACGGTGATCGCGCGCTTCGGAACGGACGCACAAAAGGAACGGTGGCTGCCAGGGCTCGCGTCGGGCGAAATGAAGATGGCGTTCGCGATCACCGAGCCCGATGCGGGGTCGAACTCACATCGCATCTCGACAGCGGGAACCAAGGACGGCGACGACTGGCTGTTGTCCGGCACCAAATACTACATTTCGGGTGCCGATGAGGCGGATGCCATTTTGGTCGTCGCTCGCACGGGCGGCGCCGAGGACGGGCGCGGACGTTTGTCCCTCTTCATCGTGGATGGTGATGCCGCGGGTCTCGAAAAGACGCTCATCCCGATGCAGATCCCAGGCGCTGATCGGCAGTACACATTGTTCTTTGACGAGGTTCGACTAAGCGCTGACCGCTTGCTTGGAAACGAGGGCCAGGGCCTCTCGCAGATCTTCGTCGGCCTCAACCCCGAGCGGATACTGGGCGCTGCGCTTGGCAATGGTGCCGCCCTCTATGCGATCGACGCAGCAGCCGGATATGCCAAGGAACGCGTGGTGTGGGACAAGCCGATCGCGACCCACCAAGGCATCGCGCATCCGATGGCGCAAGCCAAGATCGAAGTCGAGCTTGCTCGTTTGATGACCAAGAAGGCAGCGTGGTTGTTCGACCACGGCAAGGACGCTGGCGAAGCAGCAAACATGGCCAAATACGCCGCGGCCGAGGCTTCCCTAGCTGCGATCGATAACGCCATCCAAGTCCACGGCGGCAATGGCATGTCCGAGGAGTACGGCATCGTGTCGTTGTGGGCCCTAGCGCGCACGATGCGCATCGCGCCGGTCAGTCGGGAGATGATTCTGAACTTCGTCGCGCAACACTCGCTGGGATTGCCAAAATCGTATTGAGACCATTCGCGAGGGAGCAAGAATGAGGATCGACACGTTTAGTGGAGAGACCAACTGGAAGAGGTTGGCCGAGCAGGCACAGCGCGCCGAAGCGATCGGTTTCGACGGCTTTGCCATCCCCGAGATCACCGGCGACCCGTTCATTCATGCGGCCATCGTTTGCAACGCCACCGAGCGGATTCAGGCGCGCACTGCGATCGCGCTGGCGTTTCCGCGGAGCCCAATGGTCGTCGCCAACCAGTCTTGGGCGATCCAGGTCAACTCGGGCGGGCGGTTCGCGGTGGGCTTGGGGACGCAGGTCAAAGGCCACAACGAGCGCCGCTTCAGCACACCGTGGAAGGCGCCACGAAGCCGGATGGTCGAGTATGTGAAGTCCCTTCGCGCGATTTGGCGCTGCTGGGAGCTCGGCGAGCGACTCGACTATCAAGGCGAGCACTACCAGTTCACCCTGATGACGCCGGAGTTCACGCCTCCGAAATCCAACCTGCCGATGACACCGGTCTATCTTGCGGCGGTTCGACCGAAGATGATCGAATCAGCCGCTAGCGTTGCCGACGGGCTACGACTGCACGGCTTTTGCACCAAGAGGTATCTGCAGGAAGTCGTCATGCCGGCTATCGATCGCGGGCTCGAAGCAGGTGGGCGTCCTCGAAGCGAGATCGATATCTGTGGTGGCGGTTTCATCATGACGGGCCCCGACGAAGAAACCGTCGCCAAGAACCGCGAGTGGGTGCGTTATCGCATCGCGTTCTACGGGTCGACGCGGACCTACGAGCCGGTCATGGCCCTCCACGGCTGGGAGGATCTCGCCGCCAAGCTCCACCAGATGTCGAAGACCGGGCAGTGGAAGCAAATGGCGGCTCAGATTCCCGATGAAGTGCTCGACGAGTTCGGGGTCTACGTCACCTATGACGAGCTCCCCAACGCAATCGAGGCCCGCTTCGGCGGCATTTCGGACACGGTGGAGCTCGGTTTTGAAGAGAGCACTGACGTGGATTTCGCGCGCGACGTGATCGGGCGCGTACAAGGCATCGGGGCGAGCTTCGATGCGCCCTACCCGCACTATACCCCCTAAAAGTTAGGGATTGACATCTTGACCGATCGGTCTAGAGACGGGCTATGGCAAGTGTGGACACCCGGCAGCGGCTGATCGAGGCGGCGGCCCAGTTGGTGCACTCGCGGGGGTACAACGCTGTCGGAGTAAAGCACGTCTGCGAGGCCGCGGACGCCAACAAGGGGAGCTTCTATCACTTCTTCGACTCGAAGGAGGCGCTGATGGCAGCCGTGCTTGCCGAGCGTCGCGAGAAAATTCGGGCAGTCCGCGAAGCCCTTCCGCGGACCGCGCGCGCGATCGAGCAACTTCCGATGATGTACGACGCCGCCGCCCTCGGGATTCTCACGCAGTACCAAGAGTCTGGACACGTGCAGGGCTGCCCGATCGGCAGCGTCGGCGCCGAGATCGCCACCCAAAGCGAAGCGATCCGTCAAGCGGTGTGCGAAGCGCTCGACGAAATGACCGCCGCCGTCGAGCAGCTGGCGGAGCGAGCCGTCGAAGAAGGCGACCTCGACCGCGGGACAGACACCGAAGCCTTGGCCCAAAGGCTGCTCGCCTACGTGCAGGGCGCCACCTTGCTGGCCAAATCCAAGAATGATCCCACTGTCATGCAGGAGCTCAAGAACGGCTACCTGCAATTGCTAGGACTCGATCCCAATCACCCCCAACGTCAGAGATCGACATGACCGAACCCACCATGCCGACGAACGGCCGCCGTGTCCAAGCTTACATCGACTTCTTGTTCAAATGGCGATGGCTCGTCCTCCTCGGTACGCTCGGCATCGGAGCACTCGCAGCAAGCGGGGGACGCTTCATCGAATTCAAGAACGACTATCAATACTTCTTTCGCGAGGATAATCCGCAACTGCGGGCCTTCGAAGACCTGCAGGAGATCTACACCAAGAACGACAATATCCTGATCGTCGTCGCACCGGACTCGGGCAAGGTGTTCGAGCCCGACACACTGGCTGCCGTCGGTGAGATCACCGACCGCGGATGGCAACTGCCGTTTGCGACACGCGTCGACTCGATCACCAACTTCCAGTATTCGCACGCCGAAGAAGACGACTTGATCGTCGACGACCTGGTCGACCTCGAGCGAGAATACACACCCGACGAGCTCGTTGAGCTACAAGCGATCGCCCTCGCGGAGCCGCTTCTCAAACGCCGGTTGATTTCGGACGACGCCCATGTCACCGCGATCTTCGTCCGACACACCCTTCCCCGAGAGAAATCCGACGAGGCAACCCACGCGGCGCTCGCCGTGCGCGAGCTCGCTGCCGACATCGAGAACAAGTACCCGGGCCATTCGGTGTACCTCACCGGCGGCGTGATGCTGTCGAACGCATTCTTCGAAGCGTCGGTTCAGGACCTGTCGACCCTAGTGCCGCTCATGTACTTCGTTCTCCTGGTCACCGCGATCCTATTCCTGCGTTCGTTCTGGGGGATGATGGTCACCCTGGTGATCATCCTGCTCTCGGCGTCCACGGCGATGGGGATCGCAGGATGGTTGGGTATCCCGATCACCCCACCTAGCTCGTCGGCGCCCACGGTGATCATGACTCTTGCTGTCGCGGACAGCATTCACCTCCTCGTCACGCTCTTTCAATCGATGCGCAAAGGATTGAGCAAGAAGGAGGCGATGACGGAGAGTCTCCGAATCAACCTAGGCCCCGTGTTTCTGACCAGCCTCACCACCGCGATCGGTCTCCTGGGCCTCAATTTGAGCGACGTTCGCCCGTTCAACGATCTCGGAAACATCGCGACGATGGGTGTCATCGCTGCGTTTCTTTACACCCTCGTGGTGTTGCCACCCTTGGTTGCGATTTTCCCGATCCGAGCGAGCAAGAAGCCCGTCACGGAGCGTCCGTCTCCGGTCGTCAACCTCGGCGAGTTCGTCATCGCCAAGCGAAAGGGCCTCCTGTGGTCTGGCGCCATCGCGATCGCGTTCCTCAGCCTGATGGTCACTCGCAACGAGCTCAACGACGAGTTCGTCAAGTACTTCGACGAGAGCTTTGCCTTCCGGACCGACACCGACTTCACGAGCGAAAACCTCTCCGGCATCTACACCATGGAGTTCTCGCTCGGTTCTGGCGAAGAAGGCGGAATCTCCAACCCGGACTACCTCGCGAATGTCGACGCCTTTGCCGACTGGGCGAGACAGCAGCCCGACGTCCAACACGTCTTCACGATCACCGATACGTTCAAGCGTCTCAACAAGAACATGCACGCAGACGATCCCGAGCGGTACGCCTTGCCCAAAGAGCGCGACCTCGCCGCGCAGTACCTATTGCTCTACGAGATGTCCCTTCCGTATGGGCTCGACCTCAACGACACGATCAACATCAACAAGTCGTCGACCCGGTTGATCGTCACCTGCGACAACGTGACGGCGGTCCGCATGCGCGAGCTCCAGGCCCAATCAGAAGCCTGGCTGCGCGCCAACACCCCCGAAACCATGTGGACCGTCCCCGCGTCCACCAACCTGATGTTCTCGCACATCTCCGAACGCAACATCAAAAGCTCACTCCTCGCGTCCTTCATCGCCCTCGGTCTGATCGCCATCATCCTCGCAATCGCGTTCCGAAGCGTGAAGTTCGGCGCGCTGAGCATCCCGCCCAACTTGACCCCCGCGTTGATGGCGTTCGGGATCTGGGGGATGACGACCGGGACAATCAACGTCGGCAACGCGATCGTCACCACCATGGCACTCGGCATCATCGTCGATGACAGCGTCCACTTCCTGAGCAAGTATCTCCGCGCACGGCGTGAGGGCGGGATGAGCTCAGAAGAAGCTGTCCGCTACGCGTTTTCGACCGTCGGCACCGCCCTCGTGGTGACCTCGTTCATCCTGGTCTCCGGTTTCCTCATACTCACCCTTTCCCCGTTCGGCCTCAATGCTGGTATGGGGCTCTTGACCGCCATCGTTCTACTCGTCGCCCTCGGCGCCGACCTCTTGTTCTTGCCCCCGCTGCTCATGCAGATCGACAAAGTTCCCAGCTTGTCTTCAGAGTCCGTTCCCTCGCCCATCGAGGCACCTGCCCAATGACTGCGACAAGGAGAAGTTCGATGAAGCCTTCCGTTGCCCCATTTGTGCTCGCTGCGATCCTCGTCCCGACCCTGGCCCTCGCCGGCCCTGCCGAAGACAAGGGCCTGGAGATCGCCAAAGAAGCCGACCGTCGGGACACCGGCTTCGCCAACACCACAGCGGACATGGTGATGATTCTGCGCAACAAACGCGGTCAGGAAAGCAAGCGCGAGCTCGAGATCCGCACGCTCGAAGTCGATGGCGACGGTGACAAGTCGATGACCGTCTTTCACACCCCTCGCGATGTTCGTGGAACCGCGCTGCTGACGTACTCACACGGAGTGAAACCCGATGAACAATGGCTGTACCTCCCCGCTCTGCGCCGAGTGAAGCGCATCGCATCGAACAACAAGTCGGGGCCTTTCATGGGCTCCGAGTTCGCATACGAAGACCTATCGTCGCAAGAAGTCGAGAAATACAAGTACAAGTACATCAAAGACGACGAGATCAAGGGCATCGATTGCTTCCTCATCGAGCGCTACCCCGTCGACAAGGACTCCGGCTACACCAAGCAACAGGTGTGGCTCGACAAAGACGAATACCGCGTTCGGAAGATCGACTACTACGATCGCAAGGGCGAGCTCCTCAAGACGCTCACGCCCAGTAAGTACGGGAAGTTTCTCGGCAAGTACTGGCGCGCGCACAAGATGAAGATGGTCAACCACCAAACCGGAAAGAGCACCGAGCTCACCTGGAGCAACTACAAGTTCAAGACCGGCCTCCGGGACGGCGACTTCACCCGAACGCGCTTGACGCAGGTGCTCTAGCTAAAGACCGACGCGACGGAGTCCAACCAATGCGTGTCTCGTTCGTCGTGGGTTTGTTGAGTGGCACTCTCTGCCTCGGCGGGGCAAGCCGTGCGCTCGCGCAGGACACGGAAGAAGCCGAGACGCCGGCCGAGCGCATGGAAGAAGCCGACCAGAAGGCGCGCGAGCTTCAAGAACCAGCCCCCGAAGCGGAAGAGCTCGAGCTCACGAGCCCCACGACGACCGAAGCAGAGGTCGAGTGGGAGGACACGGAAGAACCCACCGAGGAGGAGGGAGAGGAAGCGCGCGAAACATTCGGTGACCGTTTCAAACGCGGAGACCTCTTTGGGTACTTCGACGTTCAAGGCCGCTTCTTCCCGCAATCCGCCGCCTCCCCGGTGCCAGGGGTGCCCGCACCAAACGACTATTGGTTCAACGGCTCGCTCGCCTGGGAGCCCGGGTTCTTCATGAACATCACCGACAACATGAACTTCGAGCTCATCTTGTTCGGCCGGGTCGACCAACACGACCGTAACCGCACCCACGGCGACATCCGCGAGGGCTTCTTCGAGCTCTTCTTCGACGAGTGGACATTCGGCTTCGGTGTCCACAAAGTGTTTTGGGGCGTCACCGAATCGCGCCACTTGGTCGACATCATCAACCAAACCGACCTCGTCGAAGACTTCGATACCGACATCAAGCTCGGCCAGGCGATGGTCACCACGTCGTATACGAACGACAAAGCAGGCGCTTTCAGCCTCTACGTCATGAGCTGGGCGCGCCCACTGGTGTTTCCGAGCCCCCGGGGCCGTCCCAGTCTCCCGATTCCAGTCGACAACGACCTCCGCGTCTACCAATCGCGCCTCAGGCAGGGCCAGATCGATACCGCGTTCCGGTGGTCGCACGCGATGGGCGGCTTCGATTGGGGCCTGAGCTACTTCTTCGGCACCGCCCGCGACCCGCAACTCTTTGCCGTCACCGACGCCGCCGGCAATCCCGTCGCGTTTCAGCCGGTCTACGAGCTCATCCACCAAGGAGGGCTCGACGTGCAGTACACCATCGAAGGTTGGCTTTGGAAGGTCGAAACGATCGTCCGTGGCGGCCAAGGCCCGACGTTCGGCGCCGTGACGGGAGGATTCGAGTACACCTTCTTTCAGGCGCACGGCAGCATCGTCGATGTCGGCGTCATCCTCGAATACAACTACGACGGCAGGGACAACAACACCTTCATCCTGTTCAACAACGACTTCTTCACCGGCATTCGTCTTTCCTTGAGCGATGTCGGCAGCACCGAGTTTCTGGTTGGCTCGTTCATCGACACCAAAGACGGCTCGGTCTTCATCGCGGCCGAGGCTGCACGTCGCTTCGGGGACAACTGGAAAATTTTGCTCGAAGGCCGCGGCTTTATCCCGCAGGCCGGTAACATCCTCGAGGTCTTCCAGAACGATGCGCAGATTCAGGTCGACATCGAGTACCACTATTAGGCGATAGCGTACACTAGGGCGTCAGATCGGATGGTTCGTGGGCCAGCTCACAACTTTCCAGATGTCGAGCTGAGATCCTCGTGAAGTGTCGCGCGTCTTTGATGGAATGGAGATAAAACTCATGGGCAACGGCCCTCCGGATTTGCCAGAATCTGTGAGGAAGCCGGAGGCAAGGATGCAAGAACCGACGAGGTCTGACTCCCTCACTACCCAGTTGAGAGAGCTCGACAGTCTTCAGGAAACTCGCGTTCGCGAGGAAGAGGAAGCACGACTCAAGGCGGCCGAGGAGGCGCGACGCCGCGAGGAAGAGGCAGCCCAACGCCGGCGCGAAGAAGAAGAAGCCCGGAGCCGCGCGGAGGAAGAAGCCCGGATGGCCGAAGAGCAGGCCCGCCGTAACGAGGAGGCGCGGCGACTGCAAGTCGAAAAGGACGCCGAGCTTCGGGTGCAGCTGCAAGAAGAGGCGAAAGCGCGGGCGGAAGAGCAGCAGCGCTTGCTCGCGCATGAAAAGGAAATGGCGGCCATTCGAGCCGTCGAGAAACGGAAGACTCGCACCAAGCGTATGGTCGTCGCGGGCCTGGCGTTTGTGCTGATCGGCGGAGCGGGTGGCTATGTCTTCGGGGTGAAGCCGGCCCTCGAGCAAAAGGCGCTCGAAGCGGAAAGCGCCCGGCAGGCGCAGCAACTGGCGCTCCAAGAAAAGGAGCGCGCGGAAGAGGATTTGGTCGATGCGAAGCAGCGCGCCGCTGAAGCCGAACAAGCCAAGGACCGGTTCGAGCAAAAGCTCGAACAACGCGATCAGCGTCAGAAGGAGCGCGAACAGCGGTTGAGGGATCGCCCGAAGCAGCGCCCGAACAACAAGAAGAAGAACAAGAGCCAGGGCTGCGCGCCGGACGATCCGCTCTGCGGAATCAAGCTCGACTGACGAGCGGAGCAGAACCGCGTCTCGAATCTGTCGGGGCTACGACTTCGGCAACCGGTAGGGCTCCAGCTCCTTTCGGAACTGCCCATACATCTTCCCCCACACCCACAAGCTGAGGGTTGGGGAAAAACGCTCGAGCAGCCAGAACGCCCTCCAAAAGGAGGGAACGATGATGATCGGCTTGTTGCGCTCGATCTCGCGTAACGCCTTGCGGGCGAAGACGTCGACGTCCATCGGTCGCAACCGCTCCCAGAGCTCGAGCACCTTCGCCTCGGCCTCGTCCTTCAAATTCATCCGTCCGTATTTCCCTGTCGTGAGGATCGGTGTGCGAATGACGCCCGGGCAGAGTGCGGACACCCGAACGCCGTACTCCTCGGCTTCGATGCGGAGAGCTTTGCTGAGCCCGACGACCGCGTGCTTCGTCGCCGCGTAACTCGCCGCTTCGCCCGTCGGCAAGATGCCCGCGATCGACGCGGTATTGATGATGTGCCCCGACCCCTGCCTGCACATGACCGGGTACACCGCCTGAATGCCATGCGCGACCCCGCGAAGGTTCACGTCGAACACGTCGTACCAATCGGGAAGCGTGTAGCTGAGGATGGCGCCCCCAACCCCGATGCCCGCATTGTTGAAGAAGTAATCGATGCGACCGGTGCGCGCGACCGTTTCGTCGACCACCCGTTGAAACTGCGCCGCATCGCGTACGTCGAGCTCGACCGCGGAAGCTTGACCGCCATCTTGGACGATGGCGGTGGCGACCTCCTCCGCGAGACCAAGCTGGCGGTCGGCCAGGATCACCGCAGTGCCTTGCTTTGCAAGCACACTAGCAAAAGCGGCGCCTATGCCCGAAGCGCCGCCGGTGATGAACGCAACTTTGTCGGCCATGATTCTTTCTCCACTCACCCGTATGTGGCGTAGCGAGTGGCCACCTTACCAGAAGTGAGCCGCTTACGTGTCCTGATCAGAAACCGCTTCTTCGGCTGTGCTGCACGCACTTGCTTCTCAGCTCGAGCCGGACTGTTTACGTTTCGCGCGACGACCTGCCAAAAGGTCGGTTAGGAAATAGAAGACCATCAGGACCCAAAGTGAAAGGGCCAGCATAATTGTCATACCGAGCAGATAGACTCCGGGATTCGGAAACCACACTGCTGCAGACAGCAATAACGCTGCAGTCATGGCGTATGTTGCTCCGGCAAACACCATTGGAAACGACGTTTTGCGTGGCGCCTCCCTTTGATTGCCTACGAGGTCCACTCCCAGGCGATTGAGGCGCCGGTCGCCCGACATGATGGAGGTGCCGGCGAGAGCGATATAGCTGCCCATGGCGATGAGGCCAGACCGCCAAATGACCAGCTCAGCCACGCCAAGGTAAAAGAGAATGAACGGCAGAGCCGAAAAGAACAGCGCTGCGATCGCCCAAGTGAAAACAATCGCCAGCCCCCATTGCAAGCGCCGCGCGTTGGGGATGACGACGTTAGGGGTGATCGCCACAACGATGGCAGAGAAACCCGTCACGCCAACCGAAATCTCTGCGAAGGTTTGAAGTGCGTCGGCAGCGTGCATCTTCAAGCCTCAGACGTAAGCCCTTCGCGAAACGCCAACGGCGAAGCGCCGAAATGCTCTCTGAATGTGTGAGAGAAGTGGCTGCGGCTCGAGAAGCCTACTTTGCTCGCCACCTCGTCTACGGATAGATCTCCTCGGGATAGAAGCTGGGCGGCGCGGCGGAGGCGGACGTCGCGCACGTAGTCCATCGGGGGTCGGTTGAAGCACTCTGCGAATCGGCGCGCGAAAGCCGATCGACTCATATGGGCGATCGATGCCAGCGACTCGACCGTGTGGTGCTGCTCGGGGTGCTGCAGCATTGCATCGATGGCGCCCGCCAGCTGCGGGTCCTCCAGGGCCGACAACCACGGCAACGAGCCTTGGGCCTCGTCGCTCACGCGTCTCAGCACGAGGATCAAGCACTGGTTCATGAGTGCCGTCATCATGGCGTGGCTGGCAGCGCCCGTTTCGTGATACTCGCCCACGAGCGCCTCGAACGTGGTGCGCATCTGTGGCGAGTCGTTGAAGTCGAGGACGATGGCTTTCTGCAAGTGGTCGAAAAGGCCGAGGCCTTCTCCGTAGGTCACCTGAATGCGGTCGCAGGCAATCGTCAGGCTCACTTCATCGAGATTGCCGGCGACGAACTCACACAGGGGCGCGTCGGTTACCTGACCCTCCACGCCCGTTTCGTGATGCACGTCTGAACCGCACTCGATGGCAT
>Ga0255057_10000101_pt1 | contig 45462 bp, 40 predicted proteins | sample Cases_109_6_MG_FD_189022 | JGI IMG/M metagenome (GOLD analysis project Ga0255057, IMG submission 189022) | Seawater microbial communities from Amundsen Gulf, Northwest Territories, Canada - Cases_109_6 | ecosystem: Environmental > Aquatic > Marine > Gulf | place: Canada: Northwest Territories... | reverse complement strand
CCCTCGAAGCGCGGCTCAAGTCGCGCGCCGTGGAGATCATGCAAAAGCTGGAGGCTACAGAGGGTCGCTCGTCTGGATGACGCGGTAGCGGTCGACCGTCTTGGTGGCGGCAACCGCTTGGTCGAGACTCAGCGACGTGTCGTTTTCCGTACCGCGATCGCTCGGCTCCGGCATGGGGTTCGGGTGAATGATCGATGACCGGGGGTCGTGCGGCGCGTTCGGATCGACGTCGATTACCCACTCGAAACGCTTTCCCCTAAAAGCTGAGTCCCGCTTCAGAAACTCGCGGAAGTCGTCGTCGTACACTTCGAACGTGACCCGGTCACGGTCGGGATCGAAGTAGAATACGCTCACCGTAGCTGGTGGATCGATGCGCCGATCGAACACTTGATAGCGCGGCGGCACACCCCTGAGGGCGGGCGGCTTGCGGGCGTGGATACGGCGCGTGTTTTCGACGCTCACGTGTATTCTCCGAGACGCTCTCGCGATCACACCGAGCCAGGAGGCTCAGTTCGAAACCCGAATATAGCTTGCATCGCCACGATGGCATTTCATTTGCTCACACGATTAGGATTGCTTTCGGCCCTCTGTCTGTTGGCGCTCGGTTGTCGTGCTGACGTGTGGATCGAGAGCCCGGACGAACGCGTTCTCGCACTGGCAGACACAGCGGGGCTTACCACTCGAGCGGCTCGAATCGATACCGTTTTTCGACCGATGCCGATCGACAGCGCTGCTGCGAGTTTTGCCTGGCTGGTCGATCGCCCCGCGCCCAGGCTCCCGTCATCGCGGGCATTCCCGCGTGACCCGGTGGCCGCGGTCCGCCAGTACTTGCGGGCGCTCTCGCAGACTGGGTCGAGCTCTCGCGGCACCATCGGCGTCGGCGAGGTCGGTTACGAGCGAGCGTTCACCTATCTCCACCCGCGCGTCCGACGGAGCATGTCGGAGGAAGAGCTGGCGCGGCGGCTGGGAGGTGTCGTTCGGCCGACGATCGTTCGGTTGCGAGTCGTTCCGGGCGACTCGACCCGTGTTTTCGCCGAGCTGTTGGTGCTCAAGGAAGTCGATGAGCAATCGATGCTGGGACTCTACTTCGGCCATTTCGTAACCAGGCCGGGGGACAACGGGTGGCAGTTGACCGCTGCCCGGCTGGCGAGCGAAGACTGGCAGTCGCGACTCGGACGAATCGACGATTGGAGGTATGATCGCGCTCGTGCGGCCAACGAGTTTGCCACTGAAGACGCGCGCTACTCTCGTGACCTGGTTCAACTCGAAAGCGGTGAGTGGGTGCCGCTCGCCCGACCGGCACCGGCCGCCGATCTGACGCTCGGACTGCCTGAGCCGCGCTAACTGGGACCGAGAAAGCCGGGGTGGTCGACGGCACCAACCCAATCCAGTCGTCCCGATGGGTACGTCCCCAGGACCCGCGTGAACCCTGATCTTGCCTTTAGCTCAGCTAGAGCGTCACGGGCGTCCGATGTGGCGGTCGTTCCCAGGAAATCAAGATAGAAGAGGTAGTCGAACGGCTTGCCGCGCACCGGCCGGGACTCGATCCGGGTCAGGTCGATCCTGCGCTGAGCAAACGGCTCGAGTGTCGAACACAGGCTCCCCGGCGCGTTATCGATGTGAAACGCGATCGAAGTCTTGGGTGGGCCGACCGCTTCGCGCGAGAACTGCTCTACCAGTCCGCCAAGTTGGGCATCGCCGAGGCTGAGCAGGAAGAACCGTGTGTAGTTCGCGGGGTCATCTTCGATCTCGGAGCGAATCACCTTGCCGCCGTAATGGGTAGCAGCTCCGGCACCGGCGATCGCCGCTGCGCCAGTCATCCGCTCGGTGATCAACATCTTCACGCTACCCGCCGTGTCGTAGGTCGCGATCGCGTCGATCTGGGGGTGGCGCCGGAAAAACTCTTGACATTGATCGATGGCCAACGGATGGGAATAGACCCGTTCGATGTCGTCGAAGTACGTACCGACCGGCGCAATCAAGCAGTGTTTGACGCGCAAGTAAACCTCGCCGCGCACGCGGTAACCATAGCGCAACAAGAGGTCGTAATTCTGAAAGATCGAGCCCACTAACGAGTTCTCCATCGGTGCCAGGCAGGCGTGAGCCTCGTGTTTGGCAACCGCCGAGAACATCTCCGGGAAGCTCCGGGTGGTTTCGATCTTGAACGGGCACACGAGTAGCCGGTGGAGAGCCTCCTCGCTGTAGGCGCCGTGGGCGCCTTGAATCGCTACACAGACGGGCCGCGGAAGCGTCATCTTCCGGCTGCCCCCAGCGCCTGCAGGGTGCGGTCACCAAGTCCGCGCAACCGTTCGACGGGCTCATTGCTAAAGACGAACCGCACGAACCGATCGCCGTTGACATCGCCCCAGTCGCGCATCGGCGTGGCAGCCACGCGGCCTTTCTCCAGCAGCAGCTTTGACGCCGTCATCGAGTCAAACCCGAGCGCCCCGACATCCAACAGCTGAGACCACCCACCGGCCGCCGGGACCGTCTCGTACTGTGCCAGCTCGCGGGTCATGACGTCGCGGCGTTGCTCCCCAATGGAGACACACTCGGCGAACTCGGTCTCAGATTCATCGAGCGCGGCGACCGCGCCCGCTTGGGCGATGCCGGTCGCGGTGGCGGTGTTGTAGATGTGGGCCAAAGCGACATCAGCGATCACGCTGGACGGACCGTAAACCCAACCCAATCGCCATCCGATCATGCGATACTCTTTCGATACAGATCCGATGGTTACGGTTCGCTCGGTCATGCCCGGCAGCGTGGCTGGGTGGACAACCGGACGCCTGTCGAACACGATGCGCTCCATCGCTGCGTTGTACAGGAGCCAAACGTCGCGCTCCCGGCACAACGTGGCCACGGCATTCCACTCGGCGGCGTTCAGCATGGCGCCCGACGGTATCGATGGGTTCATGAGGAAGATTACGCGTGTCTTGGGTCCGACCGCGGCGCTGAGCGCGTCCAAGTCCAGACGCCACTCGCCGCCGTCGATAACGAACGGCACGAACCTCGGCACCGCGCCGACTAGTCGCGGTCGGTAGATCATCCCCGCATACGTGGGATCGGCAACCACGACTTCGTCGCCGGGTACGGTGAGCGCGAAGAGAGCGTCCAGGATCCCCTCAGTGCCGCCACAGGTGATGACGACATCAGCAGAATCGTAGTCGATTGACGTCTGGGTCCGAGCCCGGGCAGCGACCGCCGCTCGCAGCCGGTCCCGGCCGGTAAATGGCAGGTAGCTGTTGTCGTCGTCGTGACCGATTGCCCGGCGGGTCGCCTCGATCGCGGCGGCGGGCGGGGCGAGATCGGTGTCCAGGTTTTCGAGCCTCAGCACGTCGGGGTCTGCTCCGGCCTCGGCTGCGACGCGGTCGATGGCGAAACCCGGGATCCCGCTTAGTCGGCGCTCGCGCATGGCGCCAAGATTAGGCCCGTCGCGCGGCGGCGCCATGGGACGACGGACGACTGCTGAGGCCCGGCCATGCGCGGCGGGTTCCACGGTCACGTTGTGGAGCTGGCCTTCGTGTTTCCCTAGAAGGACCAACCAAGCGAGGTCGACACGGTGAAAGCATTCTTGTTGCCTATCTCGGTCGGCGGCTCGCTGTCGAAAGACTCCCTTAGGCCGACGTTGATGTAGAAGTCCTTTGCGATCTCATGCTTGAGATTCGTTACGAAGTTGACCCGCCAGCGCCCCCATTGATTCAGCACCGGGAGGAGGGTCAGGCGGCTCGAGAGATCGGACTCGAGGCCTCCCCAACTGAAGAACTCAAAGTCGGTGATGAGCATACCCGGCCAAGAGTTAATGTCGTCGGTGGCTTCGAACTTCTCGCGCTGGTACCCGGCCCCCCCCGCTACAGTCAGAATCACTCTGTTCGACCGAATCAAGTAGCGCCCAAACCCACCACCGACGGTCGTGCGGAGGTCGAGCTCGAGCTGCGAATTCTCTTCCCCTGAAATCAAACCGTGATAGAACCAGCGGCGCCCGAAGTCCTTTGTGTAAGCGAGTTGTGTCGTGAGCTCAGTGATGTTGTCGGCGTCATCCCGCCGGTCGAGTGAAGCACTGACACTTAACTTGACAGTGCGGACGTTGACTCTGTGGGTAACGTCAGTGTTGAGGCTCAGATCCGTCTGCCCGTCCTCCTGGGTGAAGTCGAGCCCCAGGTCGATGCTCCCGTCCAGGTCCCGCCAAAAATTCGACTTGATCCGTTTCATCTTGACGACTGATTGAGTGGGAACCTCGATCGTCTCGCGATCGACGATGATCGAAACCCTACCCGGCGCGTCCGCTGGTTGCATCGACCCGAACAGTATCGTGCCATCCTCGAGCGTGACCCGGAAGGTCTTGTCGGTCGTGAGGTTTATGATCCTTGGCCACTCGACGGAGACCGTACCCATCGCGTCGGTGCTGTACTTCAACTTGCCTCGCTCGAAACTCTTGATCTCGCCGGTCACGCTATCGCCGTTGGAGAGCAGAAGAACGTCCGTCTTCTGGGCGCTCGTGGGTACAGCAAACAGCGCAATGGCTAACCCGGCTAGAGCGATCGGCGAGACATTGCTGCACACTGTATCTCTCATCGTCTTTTCCTTCATCGTCCTTTTCCTTGAACGGGTTTCTGGTCGGTCTCGCAAGGGAGCCACCCTGGGGCTACCGCGTAGGGGACCTCGCACCCGGTGCTGGCGATCTTCTCGGGGCCCATGGCGACCAAGATTAGGGGCCGCGCGGCTTGCCGCCAGGGGGCCCTGGACCCCTTGACGGCCCGCCGCCGCCAGATTTCATACTTTTGTCACAATTAGGACATAGAATCGTCATGGTGGCCGACCATACTCGAGGTGTAGGAACCACTTCATCCACGTGTTCTTTGGATCACTTGTCGAATGGGTAGCGGCAATGAGGATCAAAGTAGGGGTTTTCACGCTCGGGCTGGTGTTCCTGACGGGCGTACTTCAGTCGGCTAGCGCCCAGAAAGTCAGCGCACCGGCCGTTGACAGCCTGGCGCTGCGGGGGCTCATCCAGGTCGAGTTCAACACCACGTCGGTTGATGACGAAGCCGACTCCAAATGGGAGATCCGGCGTGCGCGGCTCGGCATGCGGGCGTACGTCGGCGGCTGGATTGAGGGTTTCATCCTGGGTGATTTCGGGAGGGGGCGGTCGCGTCTCGCCGACGGCTACGTGAACCTCAAATTCGATAAGCGCTTCCAGCTCAAGATGGGCCAGTTCAAGGTTCCCATCGATGCCTTGGAGTTGGTGTCGGACCGGCGACAACTAGTCATCGAGCGCGACCCAATCCCGAGGGGAGCGGCGGGTTTCAGCCTCAACGGGCTGCTTGATGACTTGGGGTACAACGGTCGCGATATCGGCGCCCAGTGGACGGGTGCCTGGCCCTCGGTCACGGTGAAGGCGGGTTTCTTCAATGGCTCGGGTGACAATTCCGACGAGGATGATGACGGCAAGCAGGTTACCGCCCAAGTCGCCAGGAAACTGCAGGGAACGTGGCAGCTAGCCGTCGGTTGGACGGGGCTTCGGGTGAGCGAGCCGCCGGCCGACGACGAAGCGGCTTGGTACAACGCCTTCGAGGTTGCGACGACCTGGGGCAAATACGGTGAGCCCGGTTGGCGCGGCTTGGGACAGTTCGTTGTTGGAGACGACTACGATCCCGACGTGTTCGGCGATGAGGACGCCTCGTTTGTTGCCCTTCAGGGGGTCGCCAGCTACCACGTGCCGCTGTTCAACACGCCATACCTGATCGGGATCGAGCCTGTCGTTCGGCTGGGTTGGACACGCGTCAACGATGGCTCGATCGTGACCGACGACGAGTTGGTACCGCTAAGCAGCGATCCCGAGACGTTCATCGCCACCGGAGGAATCAATCTCTTCTGGCAGGACAACGTGGTGACCCAGTTTCAGGTCGACGCGGCGAACCCCGACACCGTTGTTGGTGATAGCGACACCGAGTACGCATTTCGGTTTCAAGCCGGATTCGCTTTCTAGCTTTCGTTTCGCTCCGACCCAAACCTGGAGAATCATCATGAGCATACAGGCGGGCGACAGGGCGCCACTTTTCACCCTCCCGGGCCAGCCGGGGAACGAGATCGATGTCGGCGAACGAATCGGCCAGCGGCCGGTCGTGCTGCTCTTCTTTCCGCTCGCCTTCAGCTCGGTCTGTACGACAGAGATGTGCGCCATGCGCGATGACTGGAGCCAATGGAGCGATCTCGATGCCGATGTGTTCGGGATCTCGGTCGACAGTCCATTCGTAAACGCCAAGTTCCGCGAGGAGAACGATGTCCCGTTCCCGTTGCTGTCGGACTTCAACAAGCGGGTGGCGGCCGACTACGGCGTCCTCTACGAGGAGTTCTTCGGCCTGCAGGGGGTGGCGAAGCGGTCGGCGTTCGTGATCGGCACCGATGGCAACGTCGCCTACCAATGGGTGACCGAGGATGCGGGCGTGGAGCCGGACTACCAAGCCGTCCGAGAGGCCGTTGCCAAGGCCCGGTGAGGTAATTGCCCCTGGTCACACTTTTGTCTATTTTTGGGCGAACTTGCGCCGTGGAGGCCGGATTATTCTGGATCAGTGTCTGGAGAGGCGTAGCCAGCGATTTCAACGCGTCGTTCGACGCTAGAGGACACGTCTTGAACCCCCCGTTTCTAACCGCAAAGTCGAAGGGAGACACCATGGCACGAAGAGTCGTGCGTGGGTTTATCGCTGCGGGTGTCGGTGTGGTTGCCGCGCTCGCCTTCTTGGCTCTCGCAACCCCCGCCGCCGCACAGCAGGGCGTGACGACGGGGGCGATCAACGGCCAGGTGTTGGACGCCAGTGGTGCGCCGCTGGTTGGCGCGACGGTCACGATCCGCAACGTCGACACCGGTGCGTCGCGTGAGCTTCAGACCAACGCCATCGGTCGCTACAGCGCGGGCTTCCTGCAGACCGGTCGCTACACGGTCGCAGCCGACTTTTCGCCCAACCCGGTGGCCGAGCGTGGACCGATCCGCGTCAGCTTGGGCGAGACCAACATCGTCGATCTCGTCGTCCAGCCGGTCGAGGTCGAGGCGATCGGGGTGGTGATCGCACCTGAGAACCAGGTCGACGTCTCGGAGGGCGGTTTCGTCGAGCTGATCGATCAGGAGTACATCGAGTCGTTGCCCACCCTGGGACGCGACTTCACCGACTTCATCAACCTGTCGGGGCTTGTGAGCCCGGCGCCTGGGACCGGGACCGGCGGCCAGTTCTCGCTGGGTGGGGGTCGTACGTCAGGGACCAACATCCAGATCGATGGCGCCGACGCCAACAACGCCTTCTTCGGCGAGAACCGGGGCTCGACACGGTTGCCGTTTTCGTTTTCGCTGGAGTCGATCAAGGAGTTTCAGATTATCACCAACGGCTTCGACGTCGAGTTCGGCAACTTCAGCGGTGGCGTCATCAACGTGGTGACGAAAGGCGGGACCAACGAGTTCCATGGAGCGGGATTCTACTATGGCCGGGACGCGAGCCTGACGAGGGACGACTTCTTGGGGAGCCCCCCGTCCGACTTCTCGAACCAGCAGTTCGGGTTTCAGCTGAGCGGTCCGATCGTCAAGGACGAGGCGCACTTCTTCTTCTCGCTCGATGGTCAGCAGCAGGACCAACCGGCGTTCGCGTTGGTGCCGGAGCAGTGGTGCTCGAGCTGCGACCCAGGCGAGGCGGAAGCCTTCCTGTCAGAGTTCCGCCGCGTCCTGAACGACACTTATGGCGTGCCGACCGCCGAGTTTGACGCCAACACCGGTCAGTTGGAAACAACCTCGGACGAGATCGCGATCTTCGCCCGGCTCGACTGGCAGCTGAACGAGCGGAACTCGCTCATAGTGCGTCACAACTATACCGATCTCGAGGAGATCAACGACCGCATCAACCGCGAGGAGGCGGCGACGCACGGCGGCTCGTTCGACGACGAGTCGAACTCGTTCCTCGCTGAGTTGACGTCGGTGATGAACGAGCAGGCGACGGCGTACAACACGTTCCGTTTCCTGTGGTCTTACGAGGATCGACCCCGAAACGGGAACAACCTGTTGCCCGAGGTCGACATCGAGCCGCGAATCAATGCCGACGACGACGAGCTACCGGCGACCGATGCCGAGTACTTCGGTGACGGCATCGTGTTCCGGAACCGGATGGAGGAAGGCAAGTTTCAGCTCATCGACAACGTCACCTTCGCGCTTGGCGAGACCGGCGCACACACGCTCAAGCTCGGCACCAACAACACGTTCACCAACGTCAAGAACCTGTTCTGGCTGCTCGGGAACGGGATCTACTCGTTCGACAGCCTGGAGGAGTTCGAGAACGGCGACGTCGACAACTACTTCCGGCTGCTCAGGGCCGATGCGGTGCCACCGTTCGCCGACATGGACCTCTCGGAGTACTCGTTCTACGTCCAGGACGAAATACAAGTCAACGACAACGTGATTCTGTCGCTCGGCCTGCGGTACGACTCCGACGTTTTTGACACCAAGGCGGTCGACAACGACATGTTCCTCGATGCGTTCGGCGAGTTTGGCCTCGCCAACTCGACGGTGCCCGAGGACCGCAACAACTGGAGCCCGCGGGTTGCGTTGACGATCGATCCGCGCGGCGACGCGACGGCGGTGTTCCGGACCGGCTTCGGGCTGTTCTACGGCAACACCCCGCTGGTCCTTCACGGCAACGTATTGCAGACTGAAGAGCCGCTGCTGTCGCTCTTCTGCGACGGCGGCGACTCCCCCCCGCCCGACTATGCTTTCTTCCGTCAGGATCCGACCGGCGGGAACAACCCGACGGGTTGTGCCGGCGGCGGCTCGGCCGGCGGCCGGGCCGAGTTCTCGGTGTGGGACGAGGACTTTCAGAACCCGGAGACGTGGAAGTTCAACGTCGGGTACGAGCAGGTGACGGACACCGGCTGGCGGTTCTCGGGCGACCTCTTGTTCAGCCGGACGAACGAGAACTTCAACGTCATCAACCTGAACCAGCGCGGTTGCGATCCGTCGACGATCGTCGGCGGCGAAGGCATCGACTGCACACCGAAGTTCCGCACGGCGGTCGACAACCGGCCAGTGTTCACTGAGCAGGGCAATTTCGATCGATTCGATCCGTCGAGCAGCCAGATCATCGAGAACGACGACTTCCAGTTCATCTACTTGAACGAGTCGACGGCCGAGTCGCGTGCAGTCAGCTTGAACCTCAAGACCGGCAAGCGGTTCGACAACGGCGCCAGGCTCGACGTCTCGTACACCTTCAACGACGTCGAGGACAACTCCTCGTTCTTCTGCTGCACGTCAAACGAGGGGTTCCGGATCCGGCCGACGGCCGGTGACCCGAACTTCATTGGCGATCGTGGCGACGAGGACGAGGGGACGTGGGGCTCGGCGGACTTCGAGCGGAAACACGTGTGGATCGTCTCCGGCTCGATCGAGGCACCGTGGGGGATCGACATCAGCGGTATCTGGCGCAGCCAGCGCGGCCGTCCGTTCACGCTGACCGTCAACGGGGATGTCAACGGCGACGGCGAGACCTTCAACGACCGCGCGCCGGTCTTCAGTGACCTCGAGTTCGAGGACGCCGAAGATGCGGCCACGTGGGCCGATTGGCTGTCCGGCGGTGGCGGCGACAACGAGGCGTTCGAGTGCCTGCGCGACCAGCAGGGCCAGATCGCGCACCGCAACGCATGCCACAACCCGTGGTTCCACTCGGTCGACATGCACATCGCCAAGGGGTTCGAGTTCGCCAACGGCCAGGAGATCGAGTTGATCGCCGACCTGTTCAACGTGCTGAACGGCTTGAACAGCGATTGGGGCCAGTTGGTGGGCTTTTCGTCCGGCGCCACCGGGTTGTCAAACCAGCCGCTGACCAAGCGCGGGTACAACGAGGACACGAACAAGGTGGTCTACGCCATTAGAGGCGGTTTTGGCGACGAACGGGTCATCGGCTTCGATCCGCTTCAGTTCCAGGCGCAGCTCGGGGTCCGGTACCGGTTCTAGATTCGGAGCGCGATTGCGTAAGTAACGCGCGAGGCCCCCGACCGTGTGGTCGGGGGCCTCGTTTCTTATATTCTCGGGCCAAAATGAAGGTTTTCCTCCCGACAATCGGAGCGTTGACGCTGGCGGTGATAGTCACCGCTTGCGCGTCAAACACGGTTGGCGAGCGTGGTGCTCAGCCCGGCGATCGCGTCGACCTGGTCGTCATGGGCACGACCGACGTCCACGGCCGGCTCGTGCCGTGGGACTACTACACCGGGCAGCCTGAGGAGCGCGGCCTGGCCAAGGTCGCCACACTGGTCGACTCGATTCGGGCCGCTAACGAGCGTGTGGTGTTGGTCGACTCGGGCGATCTGTTACAAGGCAACCCGCTCGACTATTACTTCGGTGTCTTCCAGCCAGCGGACGTCCACCCCGTCATCCACGCGATGAACCACCTCGAGTACGACGGCTCGACGGTCGGCAACCATGAGTTCAACTACGGCCTGAAGGCCCTCGATCGGGCGCTCGAAGACGCCGGCTTCCCGTTTGTGGCCGCGAACGTCTTTGTGGCCGGCACGGACTCCACTCGCTGGCCGCCGTACACGGTCGTCAACAAAGGCGGTGTTCTGGTCGGCATCCTGGGTTTGACGACACCCGGGTCGGCGATCTGGGATCGCCGCCACGTGGAGGGCGAGCTCGAGTTCCGCGACATCGTCGAATCGGCGCTCCGCGTGTGGCCGGAATTGGAAGCGGCGAGCGACGTCCAGGTCGTGGCGATCCATTCCGGGATGGGGCCCGGCTCGTCGTACGACGCGGCGGCCACCGGTGTGCCCGAAGAGAACGCCGGCCAACGACTGGCTCAAACGATTCCCGGGATTGATGTCATTTTCCTGGGCCATTCGCATCTCGATATCCCCTCCGAGACCGTGAACGGCGTCCTCTTGACGCAGGCCGCTAAATGGGGTGAAGCGCTGGCGGTAGCTACGCTGACGCTCGAGAAGGAAGAAAACGGTTGGCGGATCGTCGAAAAGGCGTCTACCACGCTGTCGACCGCGGGCGTGCCATCATTTCCGGCGTTCATGACCGAGCTGGCGCCGTACCACGAGAGCACGGTGGCCTACGTCGCTGACACGATCGGCTGGACCGCCGAGTCGTGGTCGACCGCCCGCGCGCGGCAGATCGACACCCCGGCCATCGATCTGATCCAGCGCGTCCAGCTCGAGGCCACCGGCGCCGATCTGTCGGCAGCCTCGGCGTTCACGACCGAAGCCCAGATCGAGAAGGGCGCCATCACCGTCGCCGACGCAGCGGGCCTCTACATCTACGACAACACGCTCAAGGCGATCGAGATCACAGGCGCCCAGCTCGAGGCGTATCTCGAACACTCGGCGCGCTTCTTCCACCGCGTGGACGAGAAGGGCGCCAACATCGATGCCGACGGCGACCTGGACGTCTTTGTCGACTCGATTCCCGGCTACAACTACGACATGGTCGCCGGCGTCGACTACACGATCGATGTGTCGCAGCCGATCGGCTCACGAATTCGCGATATCACGTTTCAGGGTCAGCCCGTAACCGACGATCAGAAGTTCACGTTGGCGATCAACAACTACCGCCAGAGCGGCGGCGGCGGGTTCTCGATGCTCCAGGAGGCGCCAGTCGTATACGACCGCCAGGAGGAGATCCGGCAGCTGCTGATCGATTGGATCGGCGGCCGGGATACGCTGCGCCAGGCCGATGTGTTCGAGCCGTCGTGGCGGCTGGTACCCGAGGCCGCCGCCGGCATGGACATCACGATCCCGGGCTCGCAGCGTGAACGCGAGCGGATCGAGGGCGAGGCCCGGTCGCACGTTACACCGCTTGTGCGCATGCTGAATGCGCTGCCCCCGCCGACGCCCGTCGATAGCGACACGTTGCGGCTGGTCGTTCTGGCGACCAACGATTTTCACGGCGCGCTCGAGCCCATGACGCCGGGTTGGGCCGAGGGCGACACGGTCGGCGGCGCGGCGATGCTGTCGGCGTTCGCACGTGCGGTCGAGGCGCGTTATCCCGACGTCGTGCTCCATCTCGACGGCGGTGACGTCATGCAGGGGACGGTGATCTCGAACCTGACCGCCGGCCGCTCGACGGTCGACGTCATGAACGAGATCGGTCTCGACGCGGCAGCGGTAGGAAATCACGAGTTCGATTGGGGTGTGGAGACGCTTCGCGCCCGCATGGAAGAAGCCGGGTTCCCATGGCTGTCGGCCAATGTTTTCGTCCGTGATACCGGTGTCCGACCGGATTGGGTCGAGCCGTACGCGTGGTTCGAGCGCGCCGGCCTCAAGATCGCCGTCATCGGTGCGTCGACTGTGTCGACACCGGTCACCACCATGCCGCAGAACGTCGCCGACTACGAGTTTCGCGACATCGCCGATGTCGTAAACGAACTGGCGCCAGTTCTCAAGGCCGAGGGCGCCGACCTGATATTCGTCACCGTGCACGCCGGCGCCTTCGGTGACGATCAAGACGTCTATTCGGGCGAGGTCGTTGACGCCGCGCGTCGGATTACTGCGCCAGTCGACCTGATCGTCTCGGGGCACACCCACAGCCGAGTCGAGACGGTCGAGAACGGCATCCCGATCGTTCAGGCGCGGTCCAGCGGGACCGCGCTCGGGGTCGTTACGCTGAGTTACGTCCGTGAGATGGAACGTGTCGTCGATCACACGATCGATGTCTGGACTACCCGCCACTCGGCGGGTGCCCATCCCCACGGGGCTATCGCCGATCTTGTCGCCGAGTATAGGGCTGAAGTAGCGGAGATCGCCGACGCGCCGATCGCGCGCCTCGCCGATACGCTCTCCCGGACACGGGCCGAGGAGTCGGCGCTGGGAGACCTGATCGCCGACGCCCAGCGGGCAGCCACCGGCGACCAGATCGCGATCGTCAACGGCGGTGGGATACGAACCGACCTGCAGGCCGGTTCGATCACCTTCAAGGACGTCTTCGCGGTACAGCCGTTCCAAAACGTGTTGATGCGGCTCGAACTGACTGGCGCGCAGCTTGAGCGCGCGCTCGAGGCGGTCGTGGATGACAGAATCGGTCAGGTGTCAGGGATTCGGTTCCGTTTCGACCCGTCGCGACCGGTGGGCGACCGGGTGGTGGACGCGACGCTCGAGGAGGGCGAGGTTGCAGTGATTCGCGAGGCTCGAGCGGTCGAGCCAGAGCGGGTCTACACGGTGACCGCCAACAACTTTATGGTGTCCGGCGGAAGCGGGTACGACGCGTTGAGCGAGGCTAGACAATCGATCAACACCGGACTCGTCGATAGCGAGGTCATGATGGCGCACCTGGCGCAATTGCCGCAGCCCATTCGTTACTCGATCCAAGGGCGGATCGAACGACTCGCGCCGTGGCCCCCGGGCTCGGAAGAGTGATCGGGTGAGCGTCGACCGCGCGCTGCTCGAGCGCCTCCCCAAGACCGACCTTCACATTCATCTCGATGGATCACTTCGGCCCGAGACGATTCTTGAGCTGGCCCGCCACGACGACGTCGATCTCCCATTCGAGACGGTCGATGACGTGCGCCGTTTCTTCACCGAAGACCTTCCGGAGCGCGATCTGGTGGCGTACCTGGAGCGGTTCGACGTCACCACTGCGGTCATGCAAACCGAGCCGGCGCTGGAACGGATCGCCTTCGAACTGGTGGAGGACGCGGCTCAGGAAAACGTCTGGTACATGGAGGTGCGGTACGCGCCGATCCTGAGCGTCAAACGCGGGCTCTCCCCGCGCCAGGTGGTTGACGCCATCGAGCGCGGCTTGCGGCGGGGTCAGGAGGTGTACCCGAGGACGCGGTCGCACCAGATCATCAGCGGGTTGCGGCATTTCGAGCCCGAACGCGCGCTTCGGTTGGCAGCGCTGGCGGTCGAGTACAAGGACCGCGGTGTTGTCGCCTTCGATCTGGCAGGCGCCGAACGCGACAACCCGGCTAAGCGATTCCGCGAAGCGTTCTATCTGGTGCGTGACGCCAACCTCAACGTCACCGTCCATGCTGGCGAGGCGTACGGACCGGACTCGATCCACCAGGCGCTACACTGGGTCGGCGCGCACCGGATCGGGCACGGCGTTCGACTGCGGGAAGATTCGGACCTCATGGAGTACGTGCGCGACCACCGGATCGCGCTCGAGATGTGTCCGACGTCCAACGTCCAGACGGGGGCGGTGCCGTCGATAGAGCTGCACCCGATCCGCGAGTATTTCGACCGCGAGATCCGAGTAACGATCAACACCGATAACCGCCTCATGTCGAACACTACGATGACGAATGAGCTCGAGCTCTGTTGCCGACATCTCGATTTCGATCTAGACGAAATCAAGAAAGTGGTGCTGAACGGGTTCAAGAGCGCGTTTCTGCGGTACCCGGAGCGCAAGGCGCTGATCGGTGAGGCGATCGACGCGCTCGGCAAGATCGATGGCTAGCGGACCGCGCTCGCTCCGGCGTTGGGCGGTCGCGCTGTGGATCTTCACCGCGACATTGATCGGCGCCGGTTGGTGGTCGACCGTCACCGCCCCCGAGAGCGCCGCGGCCAGCGTAGTCCAGTCAGCCGGGGATCCAACCCAGGCCGGCGCCCGCGTCGCCGCCGCTCGCGAAGCGCTCGACACGCCACTCGAGCAGCGCGCGATCTCGCTCCTCGGCCTCGGCGTCATGGTTCTTATCGCCTGGCTGCTCTCGGTCAACCGACGCGCCTTCCCCACCCGGGTCGTGCTGTGGGGGATCACGCTACAGCTGATCTTCGCGCTGCTCATCTTGCGGACCGCTCCCGGCGAGGAGTTCTTCTCGCTGATGAACACCGTGTTCATCAAGATCATGTCTTACACGCAGGACGGATCGCGCTTCATCTTTGGAAACCTGATCTACAACAATATCCCGGTCGGGGCGCCGGTCGGGAGCCCGCCGACGATGGCTCCGATCCAACCCGGTGAGCCCGCTCAGTGGGCCAACAGCGGCTCCTATTTCGCGTTCACCGTATTGCCGACGATCATCTTTTTCGCATCGTTGATGACGGTGCTGTATCACCTCAAGGTGATGCAGATCTTTGTCAAGGGGATGGCGTGGGTGATGCAGCGAACGATGCAGACCTCCGGTGCGGAGACGCTATCGGCGTCGGGCAACATCTTTGCCGGCCAGACCGAGGCGCCGCTCATGATCAAACCCTTCGTCGATCGCATGACGATGAGCGAGCTGCACTGCATCATGACCGGCGGATTCGCGACCGTGGCGGGGTCGGTCATGGCGGCCTACGTGGGCATGCTCGTCAGCTACTTTCCGGACATCGCCGGGCACCTATTGGCGGCCAGCGTCATGAGCGCCCCGGCGGCGATCGTGATCTCCAAGGTCATGTATCCGGAGGACGGTGTACCCGAGACGGCCGGTACGCTCAAAGCCGATGTACCGTCACCCGATGTGAACGTCATCGAAGCCGCCACGCGCGGCGCGTCCGAGGGGCTCTTCCTGGCGCTCAACGTCGGTGCCATGTTGCTCGCGTTTGTGGCGCTGATCTACATGGCCGATGGGATCATCGGCTGGGCCGGCAGCCTATTCGGCATCGAGGGGCTCCAGTTACAGCAGATCTTCGGTTGGGCCCTGGCGCCGTTGGCGGCGGTGATGGGTGTCCCCTGGAAGGACGCCACGACGATCGGGTCGCTGCTCGGGATCAAGACCGTGCTAAACGAGTTCTTCGCCTATATCCAGCTCGCCAACATGCTCGGCGAAGGATCCGATCTGTCGCCGCGCTCGATCGTAATCGCCACCTATGCGCTGGCCGGGTTTGCCAACTTCAGCTCGATCGCGATCCAGATCGGCGGCATCGGCGGCATCGCCCCGAACCGCAAACAGGATCTGGCGAAGATCGGGTTGCGGGCGATGATCGCAGGCACGCTGGCCGCGTTCATGACGGCCACCGTCGCCGGGGCGTTATTGTGAGATCGACACGCGGCGTGAGGTGACCCCCCCCAGCGATATCAACCCAACCGCCAGCCCATCCGCCCTCGTCCAGGCCGCGGTTGACCGACTGCGTGATGCTGGAGCCCGTGAGGTCGAGGCTGCGCTGATTCTGGGATCAGGGTTGTCGTACCTAGCCGACGATCTGGACGACCGAATTGAGGTTGGGTATGACGAGATTCCGGGCTTTCCGCAATCGACCGTCGAAGGTCACAGCGGCAACTTCGTCGTCGGCACGCTGGATTCGGTTCCGGTCGCCTTCGCACAGGGTCGATTTCATCTCTACGAGGGCTACCCCCAGTCGTGGTTGGCGCTGCCGGTGCGAGTGTTGGCTGCGCTCGGCGCTCGGTTCCTGCTCGTCACCAACGCCGCCGGCTCGCTCGATCTGGACAATCCGCCGGGAACGCTGCTAGCGATCACCGATCACATCAACTTTCAGTTCGCCAACCCGCTGATCGGTCGGCCGACGGACGAGATCACAAACCCGTTCCCTGATATGTGCAATGCCTACAACGAAGAGCTCCGCGAGCGGTTGACGACGATCGCGCTCGAGCAGGAAACCCCACTGCGCGAGGGGGTTTACGCCGGCGTCCTCGGCCCTAGCTACGAGACGGCGGCTGAGATCGGTCTGCTGAGGAAGATCGGCGCCCACGCGGTCGGAATGTCGACCGTCGCCGAGGTGATCGCAGCCGCCGAGCTGGGTCTCCCGGTAGCGGGGGTCTCGTTGTTGACCAATTACGCCACCGGATTGACCGCCGAGCCGTTGGCTCACGATGAGGTGACAGAGGCGGCGGCGAGCGCTCGACCGCAGTTCGAGCGGTTGGTACGGGCGTTCGTGCGATCCGCAACGAGCCTTTCGCAATCGGCGTGAACTCGAGGCTCCGGATCTTCTTCTTTGGGGCGGCGCGCACCGTCACCGGATCGATGCACGTCATCGAAGCAGCCGGGAAACGCGTGCTGCTCGACTGTGGGCTGTATCAAGGTCGGCGCAAGGAAGCCGAAGAGAAGAACCGCTTCCTGCCTTTTGATGCCACCGGGATCGATTGCATGGTCCTGTCCCACGCCCACATCGATCACAGCGGGAACATCCCGTCGCTTGTAAAACAGGGATATCAGGGTCCGATCTACACCACTGACGCGACGCGCGACTTGTGTGCCGCCATGTTACGCGATTCGGGCCGCATCCACGAGCGGGACGCGGATTATTACAACCGCCGCATCCGAGGTCGCACCGAGCCCAAGATCCAACCCCTGTACACCGAGGAGGATGCGGTCGCGGCGATGGGGAACTTCGTGGGCGTGAACTACGAGGCGCCCATGATGCTGGCGCCCGGAATCCGGCTCGAACTACGTGATGCCGGTCACGTGCTAGGGTCCGCGATCACGATCCTCGATATCGAGACCAACTCGGAAAAAAAGCGGGTTTGCTTTACCGGCGACCTTGGTCGGCCGAACACGCCGCTGTTACGCGACCCACAGTTCGTTGAGGATATCGACGTGCTGATCATGGAATTGACCTACGGCGACCGGCTGCATGAGCCGCACAGCGGGAAGGACAAGCTGGCCGAAATAGTAAACCGCACGGTCGAGCGTGGCGGCAAGGTATTGATCCCCGCGTTCGCGCTCGAGCGCGCACAGACGGTGCTCTATCTACTTCATCGTTTATTGATCGAGAAGAAGATTCCTGTCCTGCCGATCTATATCGACAGCCCGCTCACCATTAACATTACCGAGATCTTCAAGCTCCACCCCGAGTACTTCGACGTCGACGCGCGTACGTTTTGGGAGGACGTCGACCCGTTCGGGTTTCGCACCATGCGCTACATCAGCGAAGTGTCAGACTCAAAGGCGCTCAACTATGAAGAGGAGCCGAGCATCATCATTGCCGGATCGGGGATGTGCGATGCCGGCCGCATCGTTCATCACTTGCGAAACAACCTCGAAGACGAACGAAACACGGTATTGCTCGTTGGCTTCCAGGCCAAGAACACCCTCGGTCGTCGGCTGATCGAGCATCAGCCCGAGGTCAGGATCTTTGGCGTCGATGTGCTCGTGGACGCCGAGATCGTCGACATCCGAGCCTTCTCCGGTCATGCTGATCGGGACGGCCTGATGGAGTTCGCCGGTGGTTGTAACCCGGCCCCCGACAACATCTTCCTCGTGCACGGCGAGGAGCCCCAGGCGCTCGCTCTGGCCCAGCGCTTGCAGGAAAACGGATGCGCCCAGGTGGCCGTACCGCACCCGGGTAAGTTTCATGACGTGTAAGCTATTGTGCGGGAGGCAGCTACGACATCACGTGAGGCGTCTTGTCGGGAGCCGCCCGACCCGTGTAAAATCCAAATGCGAGGCGTGACCACCGTGCGGGTAACGATCGCTCTCACGCGCCAAATCGAGACACAATCAACACCGCAAGCCCGTGGCCACGGCGATATCGTGCGAGCCGCTTGGGCTGCCGACCAATAGGTGTCGGCATCGCCGAGCGATCGATCGGAGGCAGTCATGCAGCCCAGCAACACGCCTAGCGGACGATCCGAGACCGGCACGGTCACGGAATCAACCGAAGATGAGGAGAATGTGGCCCGCACTGACGGCGACCATCGGACCGACGGATCGAGCGAGCAAGCTACGGATCCACAGCAACCAGTTCAGACGGTGAAGACGGATCTGCGAATCCAGGTGATCGGTCTTGGTGAGTGGGGAACCCGGGCGGCCGAACTCTTTTCGAACAGCGGACTCAGCGCTCGGGCGATCGATCTAGGCCCAGCAGTCGAGCACGCGCAGATCGACGCGGCACGTCGGCACCGGATCGACATGACGGGTCGTGTGGCCGTCGACTACAAGCAAGCGGCGGAAGCACTGTGCGCCGACAAAGCGGTCTCGACGGCGTTGTCGAATGATGCCGATTGTGATCTGTTTGTCGTCGTTGCCAACATCAGCACGCACGCTGGTGCACTGCTCGGGACGTTGCTGAACCAACTCGAAACCCTTGCACCGAATATCGGTCGGTTGGCTGTGACGCGACTGCCCGGGCTGCAGTCGGGTCCCGACGAACGGGCGTTGGGTTTGGTCGCGCTGAACGGTGTCCTTCAAGCCCCGTCGACGAGTGTTCTGGTGGTTCAGCCATCCGAGGGTCTTGGGATGCGCGCCGATCAGGAAGCCAACCGCGTGCTGGAGAGATTGCTCGGGTTGTTCGAGTTAGTCGGCGGAGACGCCGCCGAACCGATTCTGGGCCTCAGCCGGAGTGACCTCGTCAAGCACTTGTCGGCGCCTGGTTTTGTGGGTTGGCGGGAAGTCGAGCTATCGCGCGAGATGCTCACCAAGGGTGACGACTGGCACACGCGGATGACCGATGCGGGGGTGACCTGGCAGCCCGATGGGTTCGGGTGGAGCGATGCGCAGGCGATCCTGCCCGTTGTTCGCGCTCCACGTCAGTGGTTGGAAGCCGAGGGCCGCTTGCGGTTCGATCAGTTGGTCGAGTCGGCTTGGGAGGAGGCAGCCCCGTGCGCGATGACGCAGGCGCTCTACGCTGACCAGCCGGCGATGGCGATGCTGGTGTCGGCCGGCCTGCCGTTCCCAAGCGGCATGTTGGCGCTCCGGGACAGCGTGCAGGCCGATCGCAAACGAATGGTTGAGAAGCGTCGCGCAGCCGAAGTGTTGATTCCGCTGGACGAAGATTTCCTATCGCCTGACGCGACGGGGTTGGCGGAGCTCACCGCCGAATCGACGGCTGAGCCTGCGCCACCCGCCGAACCCGCGATCGAGGTGGAGCCTGAGCCGGTGGTGGAGCCGGAATTGACTGCGGAACCCGAGCCGGAATTGATCGCGGAACCCGAGCCGGAATTGATCGCGGAGGTCGCAACAGAGGAACCGCCAGTTGAGGTCGAGATGGAGCCGGAACCACCGATCGAACCGGAGCCGCCGATGGAAACCACCCCCGAACCTCCGGCGCTCGCAGCAGAGCCGCCACCGATCGACGCTCCACCGCCGGCGGTGAAGCCTACGGCACCGGCCCCGGTGACACAGGCCGAGCCAGTGGCAACCGCGGTGGCCGAGCTTGAGTTCACTGGAACGCCATACGACAACGCGCTGATGATCGCGCGCCACGTGATGGCGACCGAGAACCTCGGTTCAGACATCGACTTGGGGAAGATCCGTTACGCGCTGTACGATCTGCTGGAGATCCTGCGCGAAGACCCAGAACCGCTGTTGCGTGATGTTTTCAAACCAGTCGAGGACGAGTACTTCGAGCGGCACCACGTCAACGTGGCGATCCTCGCAATCCTCGCCGCCGATCAGCTCGAAACGACGTTGACCGATATCATCGACGTCGGCACGGCGGGCATGCTGCATGATATCGGAATGGCGAACACCCGCGAGAACTGGGACAGCGATATGCGACTACCCCCGAAGCTGTTCGACACCGCCATTCGTCAGCACCCGGAAAAGGGGTACGAGCGACTCCAGGAGATCACCGGTATGACCGGCGACATCGCGCGCATGGTCCTCGAGGAGCACGAGCGGATGGATGGAACCGGGTATCCTGAAGGGATGTCGGGTGAGACGATCGATCCCGGCGCTCGTATCTTGGCGGTGTGCGACACCCTCGAGGCGCTGACCCATCCGCGGCCGTTCCGCGAGCACCTGGCACTTGGCGAAGCGCTCTCGCGACTTCAGATTCTGGGGCAGTACACGCTGGACTCAACCATCGTGCAGTCACTGACCGAAACGATTGGTCACTTGATGCCATCTCTGGATAGCGAAGCCGACGCCGTTTGATCCTCCATGCCTGACCCCCGTCCGGGGCCGGTCATCGTCGCGATCGGCGGTGGCAAAGGTGGGGTCGGAAAGTCGTTTCTAACGGCCAACCTGGCGTTGGCGCTGGCCCAGCGCGGAACCACCATCGGACGCCGCGTGGCGGCCGTTGACCTCGATTTCGGCGGATCCAACCTCAATCTCTTCCTCGGCGAGTCGCTGCCCGACCGCGAGCTGGCTGACTTCCTCGATGGCCGGGCCGACAACCTGGACGCGATCTCACAGCCGACCCAACTCGACAACCTGCGTTACGTGGCCGGGTCGTTTGACCTGATCACCGCCGTAGATCCTCTGCGCGACCGCAAGCTCGATCTGATCCGGGCGCTGGTGGGATTGGACGCCGATTACGTGTTGCTCGACCTGCCGGCGGGGAGTGCGCCGCCGACCCTCGACTTCTTTTTCCTCGGCGATATCAAGCTAGTGGTGACGAACCCTGAGGCGACAGCGTTTCACAACGCGTACGGATTCCTCAAGAACTACTTGCTGCGGCGATTGTTGACCGAGTTCCGCGATCGGAAGGAGATCATGCATTTCATTCTCGACCACTATCGCTCGGCGGGAACGGTGGCCGAGGTTCGGGATCGTACGATCACCGGGCTGGTCGACAACCTCCGGGCCGAGTTCCCGTCGGTTCGACCGGAGGTGACCGGGATCCTGCAGGAGAACACACCGCTGCTGGTGCTGAACCGGGCCCGCAGTCGTCGGGACCGACAATTTCTGACGCGGTTCCGATCGGTGCTCGAGGATAATCTCGGCCTCGTTTGCCAGGCGCTCGGTGTGATACCGGAAAACCGGCGCGTGGCGCGGTCGGTCCGCAACGGCGAGCCTTTCCTCCTCGCCCACCCTCGCCACAAGATCTCCAAGCAGCTGATCGCGTGGGCGGATCAGCTGACCGATCGCCGGTTTCTTCGCCGGTGACCGACCGTCGGCCGCGCGGCGGGCTCAAGGCCGTGCTCTGGTGGCCGTACGCGATCGTCCGAACGCTCTACTGCTGGGTCGCGCTGGCGATCCTGACCGTCGGGCTGGCCGCGTTCTACCTGCCGACGGCGGCGATCGCTCCCAACAGTCGATTGGTCAAAGCGTATGAGCGATTCTGGGTGTGGTTCATCCTACGCGGATCGAACGTAGGTCTTTGTGGCCACGGGTTGGACAACATCGTAGCCGGACAATCGTACATCGTGATGGCCAACCACCGGAGCATGTACGACATCCCCGCGCTCCACTACCTTCTCGGGAAGAATCGGGATCTGCGGTGGATCGGCAAGCACGAGATGCTGAGGGTGCCGTTTTTCGGTTGGGCGTTGGCGCTCAGCCGGCATATCACGATCGACCGGCAGAATCGCGGCGAGGCGATCGCGGCGCTCAGGGAGGCTGCGGCCAACAGCGCCGAGGGCGTGTCGTTTGTGATCATGCCCGAGGGAACCAGGAGCATGGACCGTCGGCTGGCACCGTTCAAGAAGGGCGGGTTTCACCTTGCGGTCGATACTGGCTTGCCGATTCTGCCGGTCGCCATCGCCGGGACCGAACAGCTGATGAGGAAAGGCGAGTGGTGGATCCTAGCGGGATCGATCGACGTCTTTGTGCGACCGCCAGTCGATGTCGCGGGTTACGACAAGCGTCGGCTTGAAGAGTTTAGCCAGCGAGTGTCGACCGAGATCCGCGACGCGTTGCCGGATCTTCCGGCCGAAGCCGAAAGCGGGACAGCGTGAACGAAGATCCGAGCGCGACGCGGCCCAGGGTCTCCAAGTCAACCTATGAAGTGGTGCAGGACGAACTGCTGGGCACGATCAAACGCGCACCCGATCTGGCCGAAGCGTACCAACGGGTGTGCGACGAGCTGTACGTCGCATTTGAGCACTACTCGTGGGTCGGGGTCTACAGAGTCGATGGTGACGATCTGGTGCTCTCGGCCTGGAGCGGACCCGAGGAGACGGAGCACACCCGCATCGGGATCGGCGAAGGCATCTGCGGCTTGGCCGCCGCGACCGGAGAGACTGAGCTCGTCGCAGACGTCGCCGAACGACCCGAGTTCATTGCTTGTTTCCCATCCACCAAGTCGGAGATCGTGGTGCCTATCAACGGACTCGACGGAGTCGTTGGCGAGATCGACATCGACTGCGACTGGCTGGACGGGTTCAGCGAGATCGACCGGGAGTTTCTGGAGGTCATCGCCGCAGCACTGGGAACCAAAGCTCCGAGCCCAACGGAGGCATGACGTGAGCGATCAGGATCGGGTGATCGAAACGATCCGCGAGGCCTTCGGCTCAAACGAGTACCCCGGCGATCCCTTCCTCCAGGGGAGCTTCGAGGGGTGCGAGCCGGCCGACTCTGTGGGGCCGTTTGTCGGACAAGAGGATTGGGAAACGGTCGACCCCGAAGTGCTCGATGGGGCGGGTGCGCTGAACTTTTTTCCCGAGGCGGCTTTTCGGTTCTACATGCCGGCCTATATGATCGCGGATCTGCGGGAACAGCTCGTGAGGGAAGACCCCACGTTCCATCTGACGCACGCGTTTCACGAGATCTCGGTCGAAGTTCCGACCGAGTCCGGAACGTTTGTGCGGAAGACCGGAAGGTCGGAGTTCGTGAACCCCCGGCGATACGGCGCGATGACGTGGAATGACCACGGGCGGAACAGGTTATCGATCTTCTCCCGTGAAGAGGCGCAAGCAATCGTCGCGTATTTGAAGTACAGGCGTGCATCCGATCCGGACGGCCTGAACCACGCGTCGATCGACGCCGCGCTCGACGAGTACTGGCTCGATCGAGCTTCGAACGCTCCCTCTAGGGACGATCTGAAGACACACGTGGACGAAGAGGAGCGTTTTATGCGCAGCATCAACCCGGACTTCGATTCATGATGCGGGTCACGCTCTTCCTGCTACTGGCGTTCGCGACCCCTGGGGCAGCTCATGCGCAGCAGTCGGCGGCCGAGGGTTCGGTTCTGCTCGAAAACGGTCGTGTCTGGACCAACGATCCAGATAGACCACTGGCTACAGCGGTCGTTATCGACGGCGATCGGATCGTGTGGGTGGGGGAGAGTCAGGCGGCGCCGGCAACCCCGACGACCCGCCGGATCGATCTGCGCGGACACCGCGTGATACCGGGCTTTAACGATGCCCACACGCACTTCATGGACGGCGGCTTCACGCTGTTGGCGCCGGATCTACTGACGTCTGACAGCGCCGGAGAGTTCGTCCGCCGCTTGGGCGAGTACGCGCGGACGTTGCCGCCAGGCCGATGGATCGACCTTCACGCGGCGTGGGATCACGAGCGGTGGCCCGGTCACCCGCTCCCTTCGCGCGACTTGATCGATCCGGTAACACCCAATAACCCGGTCTGGATCCGGCGCCCCGACGGGCACGTTGGCCTCGCCAACTCGTTGGCGCTCGAGCTGGCGGGAGTGAATCGCTCTTCGCCCGATCCACCCGGCGGTCGAATCGATCGTGACTCGAGCGGCGACCCAACGGGAATTCTGCGTGACGCGCACGACCTGATCCGGCCTTCGATTCCACCGATCTCAGAAGATCAATACCGCGAAGCGCTCGATGCCGCGCTCGCGCATGCCGCCCGCATTGGCGTGACGACGGTTCAAGACATGTGCTACGAGTCGGGCTCGGCCGGGGAGCGGCTGCTCGAGTCGTACGCACAAGAGGGGAAGCTGTCGGCGCGGTTCTACTGCCGGACAGCACTCAGTGATTGGGACGAGCTGGCCGCAGCCGGTGTCTCGGCTGGCGCAGGTAGCTCCTGGGTCCGGTGGGGGAGCCTCAAGACTTACGCCGACGGCGCGTTGGGCTCGTCGACCGCGTACATGTTCGAGCCTTACACCGACGACGCAGACAATCTGGGGCTCCTGGGCGACGTAATGCTCCCGATCGACACTTTTTACCGGTTCGCGGCGGGCGCCGATCAGGCTCGCTTGCAGCTGTCGGTTCACGCCATCGGCGACGCGGCGATCAGTCTGGTGATCGACCAGTTCGAACGCATCCAAGACGAGAACCCGACCTGGGATCGCCGCTTCCGCATCGAACACGCCCAGCACATGGCGCGCGAGGACTTTGCGCGGCTGGCGAATCTCGGCGTGGTGGCCAGCGTACAGCCGTTTCACGCCATCGACGATGGCCGCTGGGCGGAACGAAAGATAGGGCCGGAGCGAGCCAAAACGACGTACCCGTTCCGATCGTTTCTCGATGCCGGGGTCCCGCTTGCATTTGGAACTGATTGGCCGGTCGCACCCTTGGAGCCGATGCACAGCGTGTACGCCGCGGTGACACGACGGACGTTGGATGGCGCGAACCCCGACGGCTGGGTGCCGGAACAGAAGATCACCGTCGAAGAAGCTTTGGCCGCATACACCAGCGGCTCGGCGTACGCTGAGTTTGCCGACCACGAGAAGGGCCGCGTCGTGTCGGGCTATCTCGCAGATCTCGTTGTTCTGTCCGAAGACCCGTTCGAGATAGCACCGGAGCGGATCGAAGAGATCGAGCCGGTGCTAACGATTGTTGGCGGTCGCGTCGTGTATGCCGCCGAGGGGTGGGTCACGGAGTAACGCGCGATGCGTGGCCGCCGCACCGTCGGCCGTGGCGCTCTGCAGGAGGGCCGGCCGCCACGCGGTCGGCCCTTTTCTTATGGCGGTCCCGGCCACCGGTCAACGGTTGAGCGCTGGACTCTCGGCCGACGTCTATGGAGGGCCAGCCCAACCTCCGGCGGCTCGACGGCGCTCGTTGTCACCGGGTCGCCAGGGGTACAACTTCACGTCGTCTGTCGAGACATTCTCAAGGCTCATCATCCGCAACAGGAGGTTCTTGATGGCCCACGCAAAGCCTGGCAAGTTCGTTTGGTACGAATTGATGACATCTGACCCAGGCGCGGCCCAGTCGTTCTACCACGACACCATCGGCTGGGGCACCGCGCCGTTCGAGGAGTCGCCCGAGCCGTACACGATGTGGATGAACGGCGAGAGCCCGGTTGGCGGGGTCATGGCTCTGCCCGAGGAGGCTAAGAAGGCGGGTGCGCCACCGCACTGGATCGCCTACATCACAACGCCGAACGTCGATGAGACGACGAACAAGGTAAAGGAGCTGGGCGGAAACCTGATTCACGGTCCGATGGAGATTCCGAACGTCGGTCGTTTCGCAATCGTTTCCGATCCCCAGGGCGCGGTGTTCGCGATCTACAAACCGGCCACCGAACCCACCGGCGAAGACCACGACCCGGGACTAGGAGAGTTCAGCTGGCACGAGCTGGCGACGACCGACCACGAAGGCGCGTTCGATTTCTACTCGAAGCTCTTCGGCTGGGGCAAGACCGAAGCGATGGACATGGGTGAAGCGGGGACGTATCAGATGTACGGCGTCGGCGACCAGACGATGGGCGGAATGTTCAACAAGCCAGCCGAGATGCCAGGACCGCCGATGTGGCTTTACTACACTGTTGTGTCTGACGTAAACGAGGCCGCTGAGAAGGTGAAGGCGAAAGGTGGCCAGGTCCTGAACGGCCCGATGGAAGTGCCGGGCGGCAGCGGCGACATGATCGCTCAGTGCATGGATCCTCAGGGCGCGCCGTTTGCGATCCACTCAAGGGCCGCCGGCTAGAGCTGCTGAAGTAATTGAAGTACTGGTTTGCGACTGGCGCCACGATGGCGGCGCTGGGCGTGGTCCTTGGCGCGTTTGGGGCCCACGATCTTGAGGACCGGCTGGGCCCCGACTCGTTGGCGGTGTTCGAGACCGGCGTCCGGTACCACCTCTATCACGCACTGGGCCTGATCGTCGTGGCGTGGGCCTGGACCCGCTGGCGGAACGCGTGGACCGACGCCGCTGGGTGGTTTTTCCTCTTCGGGATCGTCCTCTTTTCGGGCAGTCTCTATCTGCTGGCCATAACCGGAGCCCGCTGGCTGGGCGCGGTCACCCCGCTCGGTGGCTTGGCCTTTATCGCCGGCTGGGTGGCGCTCGCCATCGGCGCGCTGCGGGCCAAGTCGTAGCCTCTTGAAGACGTTCGAGATCTGCCGTGGTCGATCGGCGCTGCCGATCGTTCTCTCGTGCGAGCATGCGTCGGGCGAGATCCCGGCCGAGTTCGGCGATCTCGGCATGACCCGGGAGCACCTGGTGGGGTGTGCACGCGGCAAGGATCAGGGCGCGGCCGACCTCTTCGACTACCTCGTCCGCGAGCTCGATTGCTTGGGGATTCGCAACGGGATCTCGAGGCTCGTCATCGATGCGAATCGGTATGAGGATCAGGATGAGCTGATCCCGACGAGTTGGGGTTGCAAGGAAATCCCCGGCAACATCGGGTTGAGCGATGACGAACGCGCGCGCCGAATCGAGCGGTATTACCGACCGTACCACCAAGCGCTGCAAGACTCTCTGCTCCAATGTGAGCGGTTTCACGGCAAGGTGTTCTACTTTGCGATTCACGCCATGGCGGAAGAGTTCGAGGGCCAGATGCGAGAGATGGACTTTGCGCTGATATCCAATCGCGGCGTTGAACTGACGCCGTTCCTCGAGGAGCGATTACAGACGGCTGGCTACGCGGCGTCGGTAAACGAGCCCTACCATCTGGAGCGAGACATCGTACGCGTTCCGCACGGCTCGGAGATGGAACGGTTCAACGAACGGGCGGTCTTGATCGAGATGAACGAGCGGTGTCGCGGTGACGATCGGGCAAAAGAGGCGTTGCTTAATGCGATTCGCGGGACGGTCGAGGAGAATTACCCTTAGGAGTTTCCTCTTAGTCAGCTGAGGGCGCTAACCACCCACCTCTGAGTCGCAGCTGGCGCTCGGTCGGCTCAGTCACCGATTCGACCACCCACTTGAGGTTGGCGCCGCCGTCGAGCGTTACCAAGATGGTGTTCTCTTTGCCGCCACGCTCGTAGACGACCTTTATCACTTCGCCGGGCTGGTTTGCCTTCATCGCCTCCATGATGTCGGCGCTGGTCGAGATTTCCGTGCCGGCGATCGATACAAGGACGTCGCCGCGCATGAGACCGGCCGCGAGCGACGGCGAATCCGGGAACACGTTGTCAATCGCCACTCGCTGACCCGTGGGGTGGGGTGCCAGGCCGATCGTCGCGGCGGGCCGCGTCTCGTCGACCGCTTCACGCGCCTGTAGTCCCACCACGCTCAAATATTCGTCGTAAGGCAGCTCGTCGACGCCGTGGACGTAGCGATCGAAGAAGTCACCGAACGACTGGCCGGCGATCGTCTCAACCGCCTGCTGGAAGCCGTCCTCGGGATAGCCACGGTCCTGTTCGTAGTACTCACGCCACAAGTATCGGATGGCGTCGTCCAGGCTCTTCTCACCTTCCGTCAAGTCGCGGATCCGCAAGTCGATCAAGAGCCCCAGCAACGATCCCTTGGTGTAGAAGGAGATCGCCTGATTGGGGTTGCCGTCCCCATAACCAGAGTGCCATGACGTCAGCGACGCCAGCGATGCGCTGGTCACCTTGCGTCCCGGCGAGCGTTGCAGCGAACGGATGTCGTTGCCAAGCGCTTCGAAGTACCGCTCCTCGTCAGCCACTCCTGAGCGGGCCAGGAACAGCTTGTCGTAGTACGACGTCACGCCCTCGGTGACCCAGTGGAGGCGGGTTAGCTGTGGCGTCGAGTAGTCGTAGGGCCACAGCGCCGCCGGGCGGAGTCGCTTGACGTTCCAAGCGTGAAAGAACTCGTGTGACGCCATGCTCATAAACCCCATGTACGCGAAGTCGTTCATGAACACGCCGTCGTGCATGACGTACGACGCGCTCGCCTCGTGCTCGACCGCGTGACCGAAGGGGTGGGGAATGAGCTGGTACAGGTGCCAGTACTCGTCGAACGGGGCGCTGCCGAAAAACGCCAGCTGTTCCCGCGTCATGGCCTCGAAGTCGGCCAGAATCGACTCCTGAGTGCGGTCACCGAGCCGTACATCGCCGCGCATGACGATGTGATACGGAACTTCGTCGACGGTAAAGGTCCATTGGGTCAGCTCGGGTGCGGCGAACGTCGGTGAGTCGACGAAGCGGTGGTAATCGGGCGCGCGGAACTCGGCCAGCAAAACCTCCCGATCGCCTCTCCGCTCGAGAGGATCGCGACGATCGACGCGCTCCAGTTGGGTCGCGATCGCCCACTCCGGTGGAACCTCGAACGTCAGCGCGACTGGGTGATCGGTCCGTCCGTCGATCCACGGAAACAGGTTGACCGGGTTGAAGTACGCCACGTCCGGTCGCAGCGTCGACGAACCGGCATCGAGCGTGCTGGCGTAGTACTCGTACTCGAGCGTCACCTCTGTGGCGCCGTCCGGTTCGACTCGCCAGGAGTCGAGATCAATCCACTCGGCACCAAGCGGCCGCCCGTTCTCGTCACGAGCGCGGATCGCTTGCACGTTGGCAGCGTAGTTCTGGACGATGTATCGGCCTGGCCGCCAGGCCGGGAGAGAGAAGATCATCGGGCCGCTGCCGGCGGAAGCGGTGACGGTGACGGTGTACAGCTGACTGGCTGGGTTATCCCACCCGAGCCTGTAGTGGATCGTATCGTCCATCCCGGACTCCTGCGCTATGGTCGGCCCCGGCGTGGTGGCGAAGATGAATACCACAACAGGGAACAAGATCAGTCGTCGCATCGAAACCCCCTTCGAATCGCTTTGTTGCAGACGGATTCTAATTGTTGTGGTTGGCCGAGAGCAGTCCTCCTGAAACTCGGGGTTTTCCCCCGACGTAGGGGTCGACATGCAGCGGACCCCCTGGGTATTCATACCCCTCATCTACGGTATGCGGGGCATACCGAACCGGTCGAGTTTTCTAACGATACGGTGACGCTCTCCGGCGTGCTCGTCAAACCCGGCCCAGGGGGATGCAGGCCAACCGAGTCTCGCGTAGCTAGCGGTTCCTGACCCTGTTCGGGCAGCGCTATATTCCGGCCGCCGATGGGCGCCCCCACACCCCAAAACGACTTCACGCGACTTACCGAGACGCTCGCCGTGCAACTGGAGGCGAGCCGGCGCAGATTCATGCGCGGGAACGCGATGTATGTATCGGCGAATCTGGTTTTGGCCGGATTGGCGTGGCGGTTGCCGAGCGGCGGCGTCTTGGGGTGGTTACCGCCAGCGATTGGCGTGCTGGGCAACGTGTTCTACGCGCTGACGACCGAATGGGAGCTCCGCTGGCACGCGCTCTGGCGGCGCGAAATCCCGCGGATCGAGACGCAAACCGGGCTCGAACTCCTGTCCAAGCTGAAACCCGAAACGAGGCGGTTGGGCGGACTCATGCGGGCGCTGAGTTGGCTGCTGGCCTTGATCTGGATGGCGATCCTGGTCCTCCAGATGCAGGCGTCGGGGCTGGACATCCGAATCGTTCGTTAGCCCCGGGTGGGGTGATTAGTTTCTCGGCCTAGATTCCTGTCAAGATTTTGACGCCTGTCACGATATCGACGATTTGAGGAACCGATGAGCGACGTGAAGAGCATCCATTCGATTACCCCGTCGGAGACCCGGGACGGAGGCTCGGCCAGCAGGGAAGCCGCCGAGAGCCACATCTACGAGCTGCTCAAGTTCGTTGGCGAGGATCCCGATCGAGAAGGGCTACTCGCGACTCCTGAGCGGGTCGTGCGGGCGCTCAGCTTCCTAACCGAGGGGTACCAGAAGGACGTTGATAAGCTCTTCAACAACGCTTTTTTCTCCGAAGAGTACGACGAGATGGTGTTGGTCAAGGACATCGAGTTCTACAGCCTCTGCGAGCACCACATGCTGCCCTTCTTTGGTCGCGCCCACGTCGCCTACTTGCCGCGGAAGAAGATCGTCGGGCTGTCGAAGATTCCACGCTTGGTGGACGTTTTCGCCCGGCGGCTGCAGGTGCAGGAGCGGATGACGAAGGAAATCGCCGAGATGATGAGGGAGAAGCTCGACCCCCACGGCGTCGCCGTCGTGGTAGAAGCGCGGCACCTGTGCATGGTCATGCGCGGGGTCGAAAAGCAGCATTCGTACATGACGACCAGCCATATGTTGGGGAAGTTTCGAGACGACCACTCGACGCGGCTCGAGTTCATGAACTTGATTGTTCCGAGGAACGTCGATTGAAATCGGCCGGACTGGCGCTGTTCTTGTTCGCTGCTGCGTGCGGCGGGCCGCAATCGAGTCCGGAGGGAACCGTAAGCAACTTTCTCGACGCGCTCGAGAGCGAGGACACCGTTGCCTTCGAGGCGTCGTTCACGACCGAGACGATGACGTTGGTTGGGGAGATCGAGCGGTTGAGTGGTGTTGCCGACGACAGCGGTCGGCCATTCGACATCCGGGAGTGGTGCCAGATGTTCTGTGGCGGGGCGGTGGTCGGTTCGACGCTGCTTGGCGACTCGGCGACCGTCGACGTCCGAGTCGAGGGGATCGAGGAGCGCTTTCCACTGCGCCGGGAAGGGGACAGCTGGAAGATCGACTTCACCACCCGGCTGGAGCCGGCCGTTCAGCTGCTAAAGCTGGCGGTTCCGGATACGGTGGCCGGGGCCCTTCCCTAGCAGGCCAGAAGTTATTATAGTAACCGAAAGAAAACCGAAAGTCTATTGAACGAGCGAGACCGCCCGGGAGAGCCGGAGCGGCGGAGGTGAGCGAATGGCAACGACGACAGACACGAAAGAGCAAGAAAAGGCCCTCGACCTGGCGATCAATCACATCGAGCGGCAGTACGGCAAGGGGGCGATCATGCGACTCGGGACCGACACCCGGCTCCAGATTGAGGCGATCCCAACCGGGGCGTTCAACCTGGACGCCGCGATCGGCATCGGCGGGATCCCCAGGGGTCGGGTGAGCGAGATCTACGGTCCCGAATCTTCGGGCAAGACGACGCTTGCTCTCCACATCGTTGCCAACGCACAGAAGGAAGGCGGTATCGCCGCCTTTATCGATGCCGAGCATGCGATGGATGCTGAGTACGCGAAGAAGCTCGGCGTCGACATCGACAACCTGTTGGTGTCGCAGCCCGACACCGGCGAGCAGGCGCTCGAGATCACCGAAGTGTTGGTGCGGTCGAACGCCGTGACGGTGGTGGTCATCGACTCGGTCGCGGCGCTGGTTCCCAAGGCCGAGATCGAGGGCGAGATGGGCGACAGCCACGTCGGTTTGCAAGCCCGGCTCATGAGCCAAGCGCTGCGCAAGCTGGCGGGTGCCATCAACCGCTCCCAGACCTCCGTCGTCTTCATCAACCAGATCCGTGAGAAGATCGGCGTCATGTTCGGCAACCCCGAGACCCAGCCTGGCGGTCGGGCGCTCAAGTTCTACGCCTCGACGCGGCTCGACATTCGGCGCGTGGGTGCGATCAAGGACGGCGACGAGCTGGTCGGCAACCGCTGCCGGGTGAAGGTCGTCAAGAACAAGGTCGCTCCGCCGTTCAAGCAGGCCGAGTTCGACATCATGTACGGCGAGGGAATCTCGGTCGAAGGGCTGTTGCTAGACCTCGGCGTCGAGCACAAGGTCGTCGACAAGTCCGGCGCCTGGTACAGCTACGGCGACACGCGTATCGGTCAGGGTCGCGAGAACGGCAAGCTGTTCCTTAAGGAGAACCCCGACATCGCCGATCAGATCGAAAACCATCTGAAGGTCGAGATGGGGTTGTATAAGGCGGAGGAAAACCCGGAGACGGAAACCGAGGAAGTTAGCGAGCCTTCGCCAAAGGAAGCGGGTTAGACGCGGTCCAACCCCGGCGCTGGCCACTGCCGTGGTTGCTGATTGTTACCTAGCTGACTTGGATTCGTTTCTAGCTGCTGTGAAACCTGATACGTAGTTTCCCGGTGTGAACTATGGGGCACTCGTATCGACTAATAACCTGACTCTTGCCTGGCGGCGGATTTCCACCGGGTTCAATCTTCAGTACAAAAGGTTCTTCCGGGATCTCTACCTAGCGTACGAAATCTCTCACGAAGCCAACATCAGGCGCCTTCGACGAAGCTTGAAGGGTGGATGGCGCCCAACTCCACCTTATCGTGTATTCCTGCCGAAACCGAGCGGTTTGCAGAGACCTCTCGGTTTTCTTGCGATTGAAGACCAAATTGTATTACAGGCGGTGGCCAATCTCTTTGCCCGAAAGATCGAGCCGAGACGAAGGAACGTTGAGAAGAGCGTTGTCTTTAGCAACATCCTGAACAAGAGCCATGACTCCATTTTCTTCCTTGAAGACTGGCACAAGACGTACAGACTATTTGAGAAGCAGTGCGAGATTCACTTCCGGGACGGTTACCGCTGGATTGCAGACTTCGATCTGGCGGCGTTCTACGAAACCATATCACACGAAATGCTTGTAAGAGCTGTTTTTCCCCGTGGCGGGAGTCGCGACCTCTGTGATCGAATCAGGACTTGGCTCCGGTGTTGGACCGGCCCGCCGGGAGCTAATGAGATGGATCATGGGATCCCACAGGGTCCACTTGCATCAGATTTCCTGGCGGAGTGCCTACTTCTTCCTTTAGACGAGGCACTGAAGGGGAACTGCGGTTCGCGTGACGTCACCGGCGGGCACGGACCTGCGGTTCACGACCGGGAGCATTCCGGCACGGATCAACGCCGGGCGCACCCACGACGTGATACAGCCCACGGGACCGGCGCAGGTTTGGCTCCCCGCCGGCGAGGCGTACGCAACAGTAGATGCCAATAGCGCTGCAGGAACGTTGATCGTGCCGCACATGACGTTCCGCGGAATCCCCGTCACGAACTTGCGTGTCACGTTTGAAAGTGGCCGCATCACAAACCTGGATGCCGAGACCAACGGTCAGATGATCCGCGAGTTCCTCGAGGCGTCGAGCCCCGAGGCCAAGCATCTCTCGATCGTTGACGTAGGGGTCAATCCGCACAGCCATACGGTAGAAGGCTCTCACTACAATTCGTGGGAGATGGGCGGTATGGTCACGCTCGCTGTTGGGAACAACTCTTGGGCTGGCGGCACCAATGGCTCAGACGCGGCCCTGAGCTTCCATCTTGCTGATGCGACCCTGACCATTGGCGACACCAGCATCGTGCGGAACGGTGACCTGCAATCCCAGCTCTTGGCAGAGAGTCCGTAGAAAAACGATGGTGAGCTGGTCGCGCTTCGCGGCGCGACCAGCCACTACACAGCCGACAAGGAACGCCGAATCGGGGGAGCTATGTGCAGAAACATCAAGCCGTTGTTCAACTTCGACCCACCCGCGACCGACGAGGAGATCGAGGCATCGTCGCTCCAGTTCGTGCGCAAGATCAGCGGCTCCACCAAGCCATCGAAAGCGAACGAAGAAGTTTTTGACCGCGCCGTGAGAGACGTATCGAGGGTCGCCAGAACTCTGATCGACTCACTCGTCACCAACGCGCCCGCGAGGGACCGGGAGGTGGAAGCCGCCAAAGCACGTGCCCGGGGGGAGAAGAGGTTCGGCACGCGGGGCGCGGCAAGCGCAGGCTAAACTCGCAATAGCCAGCTGTCTTGCGGTTTGCCTAAGGTTTGACGGCAGGACAGTCCCGATTCCCCCTGATTGAGGAAGCGCGCCGCCGCGGATCAGAATCGTGGCGTAGCAAAAGCGAACCGCGCGGTTCGTGCCATGTGACCCACGTTGCTGGAAACGGGAGAAGAACCTTCCATCGGCGTGGTTCTCGTTCTATCTCCTTGCACACATTGACGCCGGTCGTTCCGCGCGTGAGTCAACCCACCGACAAACACCGGGTAACAACGAGGTACGTGACGTGCGGAGAACAGCGCGTCAGACCCCGATCTCCCACGACAGGCCATCACCAAGGGGGCAATTTGCGGACCATTCCGCTTGTTGTGGTTGTCTTCGCTTTTTCTCTGTCGGCGTGTCAGGAGTCGACGGTCGGCCCATCGGCCGCTTCGAGGGAGTTAGCAACGGAAGGCGAAGCGGTGCTGGGTACGGTTGAGGGCTTGGCTTTGAGCTCCGCGGATGTCGTGTCCGGGTTCAATTGCGCAGTGGGGATCTTCGGTGGGTACCCTCTCGTGTTCACGACCGCCAGCCACATAACCAAGTCCAACAGCGGCAAGATGACCCTCACTTGTCACGGACAGCTACCGGAGGGTGTTGAGCCGGAAACGGCAGAGGTGCAACGCTCCGAAGACTTTCCGGGCCGCAGGTGCCGTGTGTTTTCGACGATCGCCACGCGGTGGCAGCAGGTGTTTACTCCTTCTGGAGAGATCACGCTGAAGTGCCAGGTGAAGTAAGGTCTTAAGACCGAGAGCACGATCAAAGGCGTGGGGGCTTGTGCTCCCGCGCCTTTCTTTTGGATCGAACCAACCCGTTGCGCGAGAGACCGGCAGAGAACAGCTTCGCGTGATGACGGTACAGAACCTCGATCTCGACCATCGCACGATCGTCGTTGGGCTGGTTTGGAATCGGCGGGGGAGGCTCCTGTTCTGTCGGATGAGCCCTGACCGGGGGGTCTTTCCCGGTCAGTGGGGGTTCCCGGGCGGAGGCATCGAATCGGGCGAGCACATGGAGGACGCGCTGCGACGGGAGCTCAAGGAAGAGCTCGGGATCGAGGTCGAGAACATTCGCCCGGCTTTCTTCAAGGACTGCCTACACGACAAGATCTTCGCCGACGGCACGACGAAGCCGGTGTACATGATTTTTCTGCTGTTTCATTGCACCGCTGTTTCGGATCGTGTCGACCTCAACCCCGAGTTTGTCGAGTACCGCTGGGTCCGGGAGGGCGATCTCGGTGACATGGAGTTGAACGCGGAGACCGTGGACACGCTCGAACGGCTAGGTCGATGGCGGTAACGCCGCGCAACGAAAACTACGAATCAGTCATCCGGGAGATCTTCTCGCGCGCTCAGTTCATCGAGGAGCTGGGCATCAAGCTGGTGCGGGTGGCGCCCGGCGAGGCCGAGACGTCGCTCGAGATTCGCGATGCGCATCGGCAGCAAGATGGTTTCGTCCACGCCGGCGTCCAGGCGACGATCGCCGATCACACCGGCGGGGCCGCAGCGGCGACGCTGTTCGCCGTGGGTCAGTACCCGCTATCAGCCGAGTTCAAGATCAACTTCCTGCGTGTCGCCGATGGCACGTCGTTGATCTGCCGCTCGAAGGTGCTAAAGCCCGGCAAGACGCTGTCGGTCGTCGAGTCGGAGGTCTACTCGGTGGTCGGGTCGGAGGAGAAGCTGGTCTCGAAGGCGACTCTCACGATCGCGATTGTGGAAGCGGGCACGGGCGCGTGAAAACGCCGCCGCCAGCTTTCGCTGGCGGCGGCTTCTCTCTGACTATTGCTGTCCTGGGGGCAGGACGTTCACCGGTACGATCTCGGGAGTTCCAACCATCGGGTCGGTCTGAGAGAGATCGAAGTTCTCACTTCCGCTGTGGGAGACGCCGCTCGCGATCTTGGTCGCGTGCATCGTGTAGAGGACCGGTGAACCGTCATGCAAGTTGTTGAGGTCGGCGGCTAGGATGGGGTCCACGATCGTACACTCTGAGGTCTTGGGGCCGGTTGCCACCGTCACACACGAGCTCTCGCCGGGTACCGGGTCGTTTGACCCGCGTGGGAACACCGTACACGTCGTGCCCTCCGAGACAGCCGCGGATGTGGACGTCACCTGGCAGACAACGTCGCGCACGGCGAGCTCGCCGTCGACGGCTGTCCACGTGCTAGGGGCGAAAGCCAAGGCTCCCTTGCTGCAGCTGAGAAGTCCGCGGGCCGGCTCTGGGTCGGCCGGTGCGCACGTACCGCCAGCGCAGCGCCCCGGAACATCGGCAAAGTCTACCGGGCCCTCACAGATCTCCACGTAGAGGCCTTGCCCAGCGATGGGGTCGTTGTCGTTGTACGCGTCGCCCACGCCGTCCATGTCGACGGTATAATTGTTCTGCACGCAGTCGTTGTCGGAAGGTAAGGGGCACTCGCCAGGGAGCGCCGTGGGTGTGTTCTCGCGGATCGCAACGAAGTCCCCGGTGACTCCGGCCTCCAGGTCGTCTATCTCGACACCGAACTCGCCGCTTGGGAGCACAACCTCCGCTCCTTCGGTTACCGGCCCGACAGCGATCCAACCACCCGCTATCTCGGCCGTGGGGTCGGTCGGCAGTGCCGTCGGCACGGCCAAGTTGTCGATCGTCGGGACGACACAGTCGACGTCACCGGTCTGGGGCAGGTCTGGATCGGCCAGGTCGCACGTCTTTTGGGCGAACAAGACCACACCCGCCGGAGCGACGTCAGCGCCGTCCTTGAACGGGCAGGCGTCGAGATCCTGTGTGCCGAAAGGTAAGCCCACGCACACCGCGTAGTCGTTGTAGAGCGCCACGAGAAGCTGGTTGATTCCGAGCTCGGCTCCATCTAAATCGTCGGCATCCACCTGCTGCGCAATCGCCTTGCACGCGGCGGTCTTATCGCTCTTGAATTTGTTCTCGTAGATGTCGGTTACGCTCTTGTCCCACGGACACTTAATCGGGGCGGCTGCACCGTCCACCACACGGTCTGGCGCAACTGGCGCCCGGGCGTCGCCCTGGCATCCCAAGACTAGTAGACCGATCGAGAATACAGGAAGACATCGAAGAGAGAACGACGCCACGGGGACCCTCCTTCATGGAGTACTTTGGCCTGATCGGAGATAATACATTAGCATACCTCAAGGACAATTAAGGTGCCAGACCTGCCGCAACCGCCTCAATTCTGCACTGAATGCGGCTCCCCTCTGCCGCCGGGGGCGAAGTTCTGCTCTCAATGCGGCACACCTGTCGCGGGTCCGGCCGTGGAACCCGAAACCGTCACGGCCGCGGTCCCCAAGCCCAACATCCCGCCCGAACTGCGAGCCAAGTACGAGCGTGCCCGAGAGGAGCTGAGGGGTGATCGGCGCGAGGTCGTCGTGCTGTTTGCCGACCTATCTGGCTTTACCGCGCTCTCCGAATGTCTCGATCCGGAAGAGGTCAGCCTCGTTATGCATGGCTTACTGGGCGAGCTGGGTGACGTCGTGTACCGGTACGAGGGGTACGTCGACAAGTACATCGGGGACGCGATCATGGCTCTCTTCGGCGCCCCGATCGCGCACGAGAACGACGCCGGGCGGGCGGTTCTGGCGGCCCTCGACATGCTCGAGGTCACAGCGCGGAGAAGCGACGATTCCGAGCATCTGCTCTCGATCCGGGTCGGTCTCAACCAGGGTGAAGTGGTGGCTGCACATGTGGGGTCGGAGTCGCGGCAGCAGTACACGGTGATGGGTGACACCGTCAACGTAGCCTCGCGTCTCGAGGGCGTGGCCGCTCCCGACTCGGTGCTTGTGAGCCAGTCGGTGTACGAACGGATCGGTTCCCGATTCGAGACCGAAGCCGTTGCTCCGCTCACGGTCAAGGGCAAGGCGGAGCCACTGCAGGCGTATCGCGTGATCCGTTACCGACCGTCCACGCCAGAGCCGACACAAGAGGCGACCCCGTTTGTCGGTCGTGACGAGGAACTCGCGCTGGTCGACTCCTTCTTGCATCGGGTCGTTGAAGGAGCGCCGGGGACGTTCGTCATAGAAGCCGAGGCGGGTGCAGGAAAGAGCCGACTCGTGAACGAAGCCATCTCACGAGCCGACATGCAGCTCGATCTTCTCCAGGTCGACTTCTCTCCGATCGATCTCCCCGGCAGCCAATCCGTGTCGACCAATCTCTTTCGCCAGTTGAGCGCCGATCCTGACGGCACGGCGCCTGGAGACGCCGCCGGCGCGAACGTGCGTGCCTCTCAGCTTTTGGGCGGTGACTTTCAGAGTCACGAAGCTGGCATCAATCAACTTGTCCGACAGCTGTTCCAAGCCACCGATGACGAATCGACTCAGGATATCGATCCAGGTGTGGCTCGACAGAACCGATGGCTGGCGGTGATGGCGCTCCTGACCGCCCGGGCTCGGACGGTTCCGGTGCTGATCCGTTTCGAAGACGCGCATTGGGCGGATGAAAGCGACGCAGAGTTTCTGAGTTTCTTGATGCCTTTGATCGCCGGCCATCGCGTTGGTGTCGTGGTCACAGCTCGTTCGGGCGTGTCACTCGAGTGGGTCCCCGGCGGGGCGCAGCGCCTCGAGCTACGCAACCTCGATGAGGAGGCGGCGCGCTTGATCCTGGGCGGTTTCTTCGAAACGTTGAGGCCCCAGGCCCGCAAAGAGCTGATCCGGCGGAGCCAGGGGAACCCCTTCTATCTCGAAGAGCTCGCTCGCTCGCTGCGCGATGCGGTCGAGACAGCCGACAGTTCAGTGCCGGGGACCATTCAAGGCCTGCTCCAATCGCGGATCGACCGTTTGGACGATTCGATCCGGCTGCTGCTCCAGATGGGGAGCGTATTGGGTGCCACCTTTTCGGTTGAACTATTGGCGCGGATTTATCACCTCGAGCAACACCCGGTCGGTTTTGAAGACGCTTTGCAAAAGTTGGAGGCGGAAGGGTTCTTCGAGATTCCCGTTGCCGACGGTGTCGGACGCTTCCACCACGCCTTGATGGTGGAAGTTGCCTACGGAAGCATCCTCGGCGGGGTGCGCAAAGTGCTCCACGAGTCGGCGGCGCGATTGGGCGAGGAGCACTACACCGAGCGCTTGGAGGCCGAGGCCCCGTTTTTTGCCCATCACTTCTGGGAGGCGGGTCTCCATGCCGACGCCGCGCCGCATCTTTGGAGCGCCGGACGTGTGGCCGCGGACAATTACGCGCTCCACGCTGCGGAGCGCCTCCTCAATCGGCTCTCCGAGGTGCTCCAAGAAGATTCGGGCGTGCTACCAGAATCCACCCGGCGAGCGGATTTCATGACGACCTACGGTACCGTCCTCCGTGAGCGTGGTCGGTTCGAGGACGCCGAGCGCTGGTTCGAACAACTGCAAGATCTTGGTACGCTCGAGGAGCAGGAAGAGTGGATTGGCAAGGCGCTTTTTCAGCGCGGCGCGATTGCGCTGTACCGTGGTCAGGTCGAGGACGCACAGGTCTTCTTCGAGCAGGGACTTGCGCGTTCGCCCACCGATGAGCGTGCGACAGCTGACCTGCACAGCGGGATGGGTCTCGTGCACCATTTCCACGTAGACGTCGACCGCGCGCTGGATGAGCACAGAAAAGCCTTGCGCCTGCGTGAGAAGATTGACCGGTTCGGTTACGCCAAGAGTCTGATGAACATCGGCAATGTGTTGCTTCGCCTTCAGAACGATCCCGAGGGGGCGCGGGAACACTATGAACAGGCGCTGGCTCTGGCTCGAGAGAACGGCGATCGCGAGATGCAATGCAATCTCCTCCTCAATCTCGGGACGCTCGATCTGGAGCTCGGCGAGTACACGAGCGCAATCGGTCGCTTCGAAAACATGCAGGAGGTGACAGAAGAGATCGGGTTATCCCAACTCCGGTTCCTCAGTTTGAGAAATCAGGCCGCCTGCCACGTGCGTCTGGGGCAGATAAGTGGAGCGCTTCAGGTTCTGAAGGCTTGTCTCCAAGAGGGGGACGAGATCCTCGACGCCGGCAACCGCGTGGCGGTGCGAATACTCCAGTTTGAGGTTTGTTTTTGCGCTTTGGACGACGCGGGGGCGGGTGACTGGCTACGTGAGGCGCGAGAACTGGCGGAACAACTCAAAGTGACGGAGCACGACGACTGGATCGCTCTCTCTGAGGGCCGATTGGCAGCCGCTCGCGGCGAGTGGGAGGCGGCCGCTGCCGCTTCCTTACGCGCCGAAGAGCTGGCCCGACAGCAACGCGATGTTGATATCGCGACGATCGCCGTTGCTCATCAGTGGCGAGCGAACGCGCGCGCGGGCTTGGATGTGGGAGAGGACTTCCCCGCCGACCCTGACTCACAGCCATCCATGGCGGCGCTGGTTCACTACCTGTGGGGTGATGGAGCCGCTGCACGAGGGACCCTACAGCAGGCGGCCGACACGCTTACCAAAGCGGGCGCATTGGCTACCCAAGTCGGTGACCTATCTCTTGTGTTGGCGACGTTTCAGCGCCTGGCCGAGGTGCTTCATGAGCTGGGTGACGAACCGGGCGCGCGAGCTGCGACCCTGCGTGCCTCGGAAGCGAGGGGTTCATTGCGCGAGAACCTGCCCGAAGAACTTCTCGAGAGTTTCGACGCCGATCCACGGAGCACAGCTCTCAGCGAGTTATCACAATAGACCGACACCCCAAATCCGTCGCGACTCCCTCCGCGCTCACACCTAGCACGCTCCTCACGGGTGTGCGGGCGCTGTCCGCTACCGATCGCGACCTGGCGCGGGTGGTAAACCGGTTTGGACCGCCACCGATGTGGGGTCGCAGTCCCGGGTTCGCGACGTTGTTGCGAATCATCCTGGAGCAACAGGTTTCGCTGGCGTCGGCGGACGCGGCGTACCAGCGGTTGCGTGCGCGCGTCGGGCGAGTCACGCCAGCGGCGTTCCTCGAGCTCAATGACCGAGCGCTACGGCAGGCGGGCTTCAGTCGACAAAAGACACTCTACGGCCGTGAATTGGCTTGCGCGTTCCGGGACGGACAGCTGAAGACACGCGAGCTAAAGCGCATGAGCGATCCGGAGATCGTTGCCAGCCTCACGCGAATCAAGGGGATCGGTGAGTGGACGGTCAACATCTACTTGCTGATGGCTCTGCGGCGACCCGACGTTTGGCCTCCTGGTGACTTGGCGCTTGCCAAGGCGGCGCGAGAGCTAAAAGGGTTGAAAAACATCCCGAACGACGAAGAGCTGGTGTCGATGAGTGAAGCGTGGCGCCCATGGCGCGCCGTCGCGGCGCGTATTCTCTGGCATTACTATCTATCGGTGCGATAGCTCGATTGGCCAATGAAGACGAGTCAACACCGAATCCGGTTAATCCATTGGAACGTGGCCCAGGCGGAGGAGCGAGCGACCAAGCTGGAGACCATGGGCTACGACGTCGATTTGACGCCTCTCGATCCGGGTAGCATGAAAACACTTCGGGCAAGTCCGTCCGACCTCGTGGTAATCGATCTTTCGCGCATCCCATCGCAAGGGAGGGATGTCGGCATCTGGTTGCGGAAGACCAAGGCCACCCGTGAGGTCCCGATCGTCTTCGTCGACGGAGATTCCAAGACGGTGACCGGCGTGAAGAAGCATTTACCTGATGCTACCTATACAACCTGGGGCCGGATCGCCGGCGCGCTCAAGAGAGCAATCGCCAATCGACCCGAGGACCCCGTAGTTCCGAAATCGACGATGGCCGGTTATTCGGGTACGCCGCTACCCAAAAAGCTCGGCATCAAGCCCAACTCGGTGGTCGCGCTGGTCGGCGCACCACCCGGCTTCGATGCGACGCTGGGTGAGATCCCCGAGGGCGTCACGTTTCGCAACAGCGCTCGTGGTAAGTGTGATCTCGCGTTGTGGTTCACCGAGTCCCGAAAAGAACTCGAACGTCGGATTGAGGAAATGGGCTCGTTCGCTAGGGATGGCCTGTGGATCATCTGGCCCAAGAAAGCGTCTGGAGTTGTGACCGACGTGAGTGAGCGGATCGTGCGGGAGACCGGTCTCGGAGCTGGGTTGGTTGACTACAAGATTTGCGCTGTGGACGAGACCTGGTCTGGACTCAAATTCGCCCGTCGCAAGAAAAAACAATGACGCCTAAGCTTTGGACCTGTCCTCAATGTGGAAACACGTTTACTACACCAAATCAATGGCACTCGTGCGGGCGGTTCGATCTGGAAGCTCACTTCGAAGGGGCGAGTGAGGAAGTTGAGCTGCTGTATCAGAAGTTTGCTGAGATGGTCAGGTCGTGCGGCCCGGTTCGGATCATTCCACAAGAGACGCGGATCGCGTTTCAAGTTCGCACTCGGTTTGCGTCCTTGACGCCGCACAAGTCACACGTGATCGGTGGGTTGATCCTCGATGAGCCGATTGAGAGTCCGAGATTCACCAAAGTCGAGTCGTTTGGGCCTCGCGCCCACGCCCACAGTTTTAGACTCGAAAAGCTGGAGGAGCTCGACGACGAGTTCATGGCGTGGATTCGCAGGGCTTATGCGGTTGGAACGCAGCGGCCGTTGGAGGACGACACGGATGCCTAGCGCCTATTCATTGCTCGATCTCGACACGTGGAGTCGTCGAGAGCATTTCCGCTTCTTCCGCAGTTATGACAATCCATTCTTTAACCTATGCGCGGAAGTCGACGTCTCGAAGTTAGCCGAGGCATGCCGCGCGCCGGGTGGACCCTCGTTTTTCGCGGCGTCACTGTACCTGTCTCTTCGCGCCGCGAACGACGTCGAACCGTTTCGGTACCGAATCCATGGCGACGACGTGGTCGTGTACGATGCGGTTCACGCCGGCTCGACGATTCTACGCGATGACGAGACGTTCGGGTTTGGATACTTCGATCACAGTTTGGATTTCGGCCCATTCCGGACCCAGGCGGAAGATGTGATCGACGCGGCTCGAAAGGGTTCCGGCCCGCTCGAGGACAAGCCAGAGCGGGACGACATGATCCACTACTCGGTGATCCCTTGGGTTGCGTTCACGAGCTTCTCGCATGCCAAGCGGTGGGGCACGGAAGACTCGGTTCCGAAGATCGTCTTTGGCCGTCGCCACGGTGACCCCGGGGCTGAGCGCATGCCGGTGTCCGTGGAGGTCCACCACGCTCTCGTCGATGGCCTGCATGTGGGTGAGTTCTTTCAGAGATTCCAGGATTACCTGGACGACCCGCCACTCGGCTGAAACCAGGGTTGGCCCGAGGCGTAGGGTAAAGTGAGGAAGGAGGAACTGAAATGCGAAGAAGCAAGGCGCCACTGAGGCGTTCCGCCGACCATCGGATAATCGCCGGCGTCGTGGGCGGCATCGCCGAGCACTTTGGGCTCAACGTCACACTGCTCCGCGTCGTCTACGTGGTGGTGTCGATCCTGTCAGTAGCGTTTCCAGGCATTCTGGTCTACCTGCTGCTGTGGATCATCATCCCCAGCGGGAACAGCGAGCTAGCCGCACCCACCAGCTAGCCCTCGCCCGCCGCGGCGCTAGACTCGGGATCGATGCATTCCCTGTCCAGACTCATATCGATCATCACGGTCGGGATGTTGCCGTTCGCTTCGTCGTGCACGGACTCGCCGGACGATCGTACCGAGTCAACGGATAGCGCAGTCGTTGGCGAAGCGACACCTTCCGATACAGCGAGCTCCGAACCCGAGCCCTTACCGATCGAAGAAGAGATCCGGATCGTCTTCGTGACGCACGGTCAATCGAGCGATCCGTTCTGGTCGGTGGTGATCAACGGCGCGGGTGACGCCGCTGCCGATTTGGGGGTGGCAGTCGAGTACCACGCGCCGCTCAGGTTCGATATGGTCGAGATGAGCGATCGAATCGCCGCCGCGATCGCTACGCGACCGGACGGTCTGGTAGTTTCGATACCCGACGGAGCCGCGCTTGGAGCGGCGATCCGCGACGCCATTCGTGCCGGGGTGCCCGTCGTCTCGATAAACTCGGGTGGCGACGTTTACCGCGATCTCGGCGTGCTCGCGCACATCGGGCAGACCGAGTATGAAGCTGGCTACGAGAGCGGCGTGAGACTCGCGCGTGCCGGCGTTCGTCAGGCGCTATGTGTCAATCACGAAGTTGGGAACACCGCCCTTGATCAGCGCTGTAAAGGTTTTCGAGACGCGCTGGGTGAGCGCCGTGCCGTTGCGTATGCGCTGGTAGTGAACTTGGCCGACCCAGACGACACCCAGCAGCGGATCGTTGGCGCGATCACAAGCGGTCCCGCTATCGACGGCATCTTGACGCTGGGGCCGAATGGCGCCGCCCCAGCGTTGGCAGCGCTTCGCCAAACCGGCAAGATCGGTGAAGTGCCGCTGGCGACATTCGATCTTTCGCCGGAAGTGCTCGAGGCGATTAGGGACGGTGAAATGATATTCGCCGTCGATCAGCAGCAGTATCTGCAAGGTTATCTACCGGTCGTGTTTCTCGTGAAGTACCTGGAGACCGGAACGATCCCGGGTGGCGGTGACATCATTCGCACTGGTCCCGGTTTTGTGACCCAGGACACGGCTGCTGACGTGATCGATCTGTCGGCGCGTGGCATCCGCTAGACCACCTGCGATCAGTTGAAACGCGCGCTGGCCCGGCGGCCTGAGCTCGGCGCGGTGGCGGCCGTGCTCGCCGTGTGGGGCTTCTTTGCGCTCGCCGCCGGCGAATCGTTTCGCAGCATGGCTGGAGTCGCCGCCTACTCGAACGCCGCTGCGCCGCTTGGCATTCTCGCTGTAGCCGTTGCGCTGCTCATGATCGGCGGCGAGTTCGACCTTTCGATCGGCTCGATCATCGGTTTCGCCTCCATGTCGCTGATGCTCTTGACCACACATTTTGACTGGCCGCTGTGGCCGGCTATCGGCGCGGTCTTCGTGCTATCCGCTCTGATCGGCCTGCTCAACGGCCTGTTGGTCGTTCGCACCGGGCTGCCGTCGTTCATCGTGACGTTGGGTACGCTGTTCGTTTTCCGCGGGCTCACCATCGCGCTCAGCCGACATTGGACGGGTCGCACGCAACTCGGTGGGCTCGACTCCATCGCCGGTTACGATGGCGCCCGACAACTCTTCGCCAGCGACGTTTTCGGCGTGTTTCGTGTGTCGATCGTCTGGTGGTTGGTGGTGATCGCGGTGGCGACATGGGTTCTGCTTAGAACACCGCTCGGCAACTGGGTCTTTGCAGCCGGTGGGGACGCACAGGCCGCGCGTAGTGCGGGGGTTCCGGTGGACCGCGTCAAGATGGGACTGTTTGTGATAACCGCGTTGGCCGCGTGCCTGGTGGCGGTTCTGCAGGCGGTCCGCTTCACTGGCGCGGATGTACTGCGCGGTGAGTTGCAGGAGTTTCGTGCTATTGCCGCGGCGGT
>Ga0255057_10000100_pt1 | contig 45601 bp, 38 predicted proteins | sample Cases_109_6_MG_FD_189022 | JGI IMG/M metagenome (GOLD analysis project Ga0255057, IMG submission 189022) | Seawater microbial communities from Amundsen Gulf, Northwest Territories, Canada - Cases_109_6 | ecosystem: Environmental > Aquatic > Marine > Gulf | place: Canada: Northwest Territories... | reverse complement strand
AGTTGCGACAGCCGGTCCCGCTTCCGGATCAACCCATTCGTTGAACTCATGCGCTTCGACGAGGAGGGAAGAGACCCGCTCGACTTCGGGCCGGTTCAAGGCGATGTCGAGATCGCCGGGGGCGTGCGAGGCGGGTTCGAGGTGAACCCTCGGTGGTTCATCGAGCCCGAAGTGGTGTTTTCCGACATGGAGCCGGCCGTTGAGGCAACCGATCCTCGGTTGACCGACCAGACAGCGCCGTTTGGCGTAGATCTTTTCGCGGTGTCGGTGAACGTCGCGCATCGGCTGCCGATCGGACATCGTGTGGAGTTGGTGTTTTCGGGTGGTGTGGGGGCACTGCGGCTAGCGTTCGAGAAGCAGAGGTTTCAGGCACCGTGTTTTCAGGAAACGATCTTTAGCTGCGATGTATTCACGGTTTTGGAGGGGTCTGCCACGCGGCTCTAGGTTTCAGGGCTTCCCGACGATACTGTATTGATCGCGAACTCCGCTCCGGAAGCCAGCCCTTTCCCGGTAGCGGGTTTGGCAACACCGACTTAGCGGGGACCTCTCGTTGAAATCCGGCCAAATTCGGCCGGCACGATTCCGTCGCCTCCTCTGAGCCCAACTCGAGGAGTAACCATGTCCGGAGGTCCGATCTCTACTTCGTCTCACGCATGCAATGGTGCGCAGCGGCCCGCCGGGGACGACGCGGCGACGTGCTCGTTGCCACCCAACGACAACGGGGAACACCCACGAGGTGCAACCGCAATCGTCTATTGCGAAGCGAACTTCGGCGCCCTCGACGGCAAGACCGCCAACGGTCTCGTTCGGCACTCGGAGAGATACGAGATCCTCGCGGTCATCGACAGCGAGAAGGCGGGGCTCGATTCCGGCGCGGTGCTTGACGGAGAACCGAACGGCATCCCCATCTGTCGCGACCTCGCCGACGCACTGGCGCACGTCGGAGGTTTGCCCGACTACTTCATCTTCGGGATGGCGCCGTCGAGTGGCTTGTTGTCGACGAACGAGCGCGTCCTCGTGCTCGAGGCCATGGGCCTCGGGATGAACATCGTCAACGGTCTCCACGAGTTCTTGAACGACGACCCGGAGTTCGCAGCAGCGAGCGCAGCGAAGAACGTGAAGATCCTCGACGTCCGAAAGCCCCGCGCGAAGAAAGACCTGCGCATGTTCAGCGGTCGCATCAACGAGGTCACTTGCCCGCGAATCGCCGTGCTCGGCACCGACGGCGCGATCGGGAAGCGGACCACCGCCACCATCCTGACCCGCGCCCTCAACGATCACGGCCTACGAGCGGTGATGGTCGGCACCGGCCAGACCGGCTTGATCCAAGGTGCCCGCTACGGCATCGCGCTCGATGCCATTCCGTCGCAGTTCTGCTCGGGCGAGATGGAAGCTACCGTCGTCGAAGCGTTCGAAGGCGAGGACCCCGACGTGATCATCGTCGAAGGGCAGGGCGCGCTGAGCCACCCCGCCTACCTGACCTCGACCTTCATTCTCCGAGGTGCCCGCCCGGATGGCATCGTGCTGCAGCACGCACCGGGACGGACGCACCTCAGTGACTTCCCACAAGTGGCCATGCCGACACCGGCCGCCGAGATCAACCTCATCCAGACCTTTGCCGACACGAAGGTCATCGGACTCGCGATCAACCACGAGAACATGACCGACACGGAGGTCAGCGCGGCCATCGCAATGTACGAGTGCGAGTTCGGCATCCCCGCCACCGATGCGCTGACCCGGCCCCCCGAGCGGCTGGTCGAGATGGTCCTTGCGGCGTTCCCTGAGCTCGAGGAGATGCGTGGGGGCGGGCCGAGCCGGAGGTCGAATCCTGGACCGAGGTCGCCCGGCAGGGCCTGACCCGGACGGCGGGTCTTCGAGAAGAGTAACGACGTTCTAGGGAGACTCCGCGCGCGGACGCCGCGTAGCGATCAAGAACCCGACGAAGACGAGGATCAACGACGACAGCTCGGCGAGATACAGGTAGCTGAGCATCCCGAAGCGCGCGAAGGCGCTCGCCCCACCGCCCAGGATCGCGCCGGCAGCGATCACGACATTCCCGACCGCGCGATGCGGCATGATCCGCTTGCGCCAGAACACCCACGCTGAGTAGATCGCACCGCCGATCAGAGTGATGATCCCAAACGTGTTAAAGAACGGGGTCAGTGTCCGGACGCCCGGCGTCGTGATGACGTGGCCGCTGAAGACGATCGCCTCTCGGAGCTCGATGCGGCCCACCGGCTGACCATCGATCGTGATGCTCACGCTCAGGTCCCCATCGGGGTCGCGTGTCACCGCGATGTCCCGGTCCGCGTCCAGTTCGGCGGGGATCGATGCGCCGCGCGCGACAGCCGCCGAGCTAAGTGCCCGCGCCAACGGCGTGACCTTGCGGCGGCGGATGCGCCCCTCGTCGTCGGTCGCCTCGGCCATCAAGTGCGTGGCGGCGTACGCGACGACATCGGCTTCCGAGTACGACGGCCCCGGCTCGACGCGCGTCACCTGGCTGGCGATCAGCGTCGGGTCGAGCTCGGCCGAGAACACTTTGTACGTCGCGTACACCGACGCCACGATCAGCAGCGCCGCGGTCACTCTCGCCACTCGTTTCGGCGCCAGCAGATGCATCGTTCCCTGCCCCATCCAGGCGGCGATCAGCACCGCCCCGAACAGATACCAGAACCGGAACACCCACCCGTTCCACCCAAGCAGGCCGTGGAGCGACTCGGTCATGCTGCCGGTCGCGAAAAACGCCAACCCGATCCCCCACACGAAGAGGTGGGTGCCGCCGCGCTGCGCGTACCGGCGGAAGATCGTCGTCACGAACACGATGCCAACGATCGACGAGAGGATCGGCAGGATCCGATTCGGCATGACGACGAGCCGGTGCGCCGGGGACTCGACGCGCGTCGACCACGCTGGCAGGGCGTCGAACATGACGCCCAGCGCGACGACGATCATCGCCACCGTCAGCAGGCTCAGGACGATGAGAAGGGGCGGCATCCACCCCGGGCGTTTCGTTGCGGATGTTGGAGTCGTCAATAGGCTCTACACCACCTGCAACCGCGTCCGGTGCCAGGCGGTGTTCATGTAACCCTTGAAGTTCCAGCTTGTGGCCGGCTGTTCGGGTTGATGCGAGCCGGTCCCCTGCACGCGGACGACGATTTCGTGCTCGCCGGCCGCGAGTTCGACTGTCATTTGCCACAGGTACCACGTGCCCCGCCCGCCGGAAGTCAATTCTGCAGGGCGCCACGTCACGCCGCCGTCGACCGAAACCTCGACCCCGTCGACCGGCGTTCCGCCGGCGCCCATCGCGTACCCAGCCAGACCGACGCTCCCGGCGTTGGCTGGTGTGCCGCCGTCGATCCTGCACAGCACTGCAGTGGGTCCTACTTCGCCGAGCATCATTCCGTGATCCCAGTCCACCGTCTCGGCTGACACATTGGGTGGAAAGAGCTTGTAGCTCTTTCGCTGGTAGTAATTGTCGGATGGAGTCGGTTGGGCGCGGATCTCGGCGACCCACTTGACGCTCCGCGCCCCGATGTAACCGGGAACCACGACCCGCAGCGGGAACCCATGTGTTGGCAGTAACGGCTTGCCGTTCATCTCGTACGCCAGCAGAACGTCAGGGTCGTTCGCTTTGTCGATCGGAATCGAACCCCCAAACGGAAACGTTTGGCTGCCCTTACGCGCGCGATCACGCCCTACGAACGCCGCGTGCTTGGCGTCACCGCTCACGCTGGCGGCAGCCAGTACGTCGCGTAGTGCGACGCCACCCCAACGGGCATTGCCGATCGCCTCCGCGCTCCACGGCACTTCGCCCGGGATCTCGCGCACCGCCATCAATTCGTCGCGCCGGTTGCCAGCGCATTGTAGCGTGGCTTCGACCGCGTGATGCCGGAACTCGCGTTTCAGATCGTCGAGCGACAGCTCGAGCGGCCGCTCGAGCAGGCCACCGACCGACAGTCGAAAGGCGTCAGCATCAATTTCTGGGACGGGGGCGTGGTTGCGAACATAGAACAGTTCTTCCGGCGTGATTGGCGAGTCGATCAGTGCGCCCAACGGCGGCCCGCCGTTGAACGGTGCGGCTTGCCGAACGATAAAGTCGGCATGTTTGGTCGGCCGGACCCGTTCCACCGATCCTCCTCTAACGTCGACTATCGGTCCACGATTACGATCACTCCGAGACGTCGGCCGCCGGCGTCAACAGATCCAAGGGGCCGCGACCGGCGCCCAACCCCGGAGCGTTCCCGATCGCCTGTCGAATCCAGTGCCGCGCCAACCGAACGGCGCTCTCCAGCGATTGACCGAGCGCCAGCCGGGCGGCGATCGATGAGGCCAGTGCGCACCCCGATCCATGCGTGCTGCTGGTCACGATGCGGGGTTCGCGAAACACTTCGCGGTGCCTGCCGTCGCAGTATACATCGACCACGTGATCGCCCTCCAAGTCGCCGCCCTTGACCAGCACCGCTTTGGCGCCGAGCCGATCGATGATCGCATCGGCCGCCATCTCGAGGGCGGTTTCGTCCGCGATCGTCGTCTCCAACAGCACCGCTGCTTCCGGGGCGTTCGGAGTAACGATCGTGGCGCGCGGCAGGAGCTTGTTCCGGAGCACGTCGACCGCATCTTGGTCGATCAACCGGGCACCAGTTGTGGCGACCATTACCGGGTCGACAACGAGGGCGTTCCATCGGTAGAGGTCAGCGGCTTCGACTACGACTTCGACGATCGATCGGTTCGCGAGCATCCCGGTCTTGACCGCATCGGGCGGAATGTCAGAGACCGCGGCGTCGATCTGCGCGGCCACGAAATCAGCCGAAAGCGCTTCCACACCGACCACGCCCCTGGTGTTCTGAGCAGTTACCGCTGTGAGGGCGCTCATCCCGTAGACGGCGTGGGCGTGAAAAGTCTTGAGGTCGGCCTGGATTCCGGCTCCGCCTGACGAATCGCTGCCCGCGATCGTCAGCGCGACCGGCGTGGAGCTAGCGATTGTAGCGCGAGAGCCGGCGCCGGATCGCGTCGAACTCCGCATCTTCCATGATCAGGTTCGGCCGCGGCTCCAGCGTCTCGATGTGAGCGCGAACGTCCCTGATTCGGTCTTCGGTCAGCGGGTGCGAGGCGAAAAACTGATCGACTGAGTTCGGCGCTCTCTGACGCTGACTGATGAGCTCCTGGAACATCGTAACCATGCCGTGCGGATCGTACCCGGCTGTGTACATGTACAGCACCCCAAGGTCATCGGCTTCGCGCTCGGCGTCGCGGCCGAACTTGGCGAACGTACCCGCGCCGACGATCTGGGTAACCAGCTGTTGATAGAGCGGCGGGTTTGAGCCTAAAGCCAGGCTAGCGACGATGTTGAAGCCGTAGGCCTTGGACAGCTGCTCGGTGCCGTGACGAGCAACTCCGTGCGAGATCTCGTGCGCCAGTACACTGGTCAGCTCAGCGACGTTGTCGGCGGATTGGAACAAGCCCGTGTTGACGTACACATGACCCCCCGGAATATTGAACGCGTTGATCCGCGGATCGGCCACGATGTGAAACTCCCACGGTGCCTGGGCAAGCTCGGTCTGGGTCACAAGTCGCATTCCCAGCCGATTCAGATACGCAAGTGCAGGCCCGTCGTTGATGACCGGGAGCTGTTGCTCGATGTCTTGCTCTAGCTGAGCGCCGAGTTGCCATTCCTCCTGGTACGAGACGAGGTTGAAGTCTCCCTTGTTGACGCCGGTCGAGGCACACCCCATTGCGGTGACCGCCAAGCCGATCACGATCAGCATGAGGTTGCGGGTTCTAGCGAACAAAAAAGGGCGCATGAGGCTCACCTCTCTCTCGGAGGCAATCGTTACGGTTTGAACTCTGGAGCTTAATATCGCATGGGAATTGCAAAAGTTCCTCTCTACGATGAGTAGCGGCTTGGACGTGCAGTCCTTATCCCGGGCCAAGCGCAACATGTTCGCCGACTTGGGAACGCGAGCTGGACGAAACCGTCACAGTTTGTTCCTGTTCGAAGGGTGGCTTGCGATCGAAGACGCCGTCTCGCGCGGCGTCGACTTTCCATATTTGATCGTACGGGACGACGCGCTTCCGCGATTCGAAGTTTGGACGGCGCGAGAACAACTCGGGTCGGCGATCATTTATTCTGCGTCGGCCGTCGATTTCGCGGCGCTCGCGCAGACCGCCACGCCACAAGGGGTGATCGCGGTAGGGAACCTCCCGGCTCTTGACTTGGCGACGCTTCCGACCGACGCGCCGGGCTTGACGCTACTGACGGACGACGTCCGCGACCCGGGAAACTTGGGCACACTGTTGCGAACGCTAGCCGCAGTCGGGGGCCGGACCGCCTTGTTGCCGACCGGAACCGTCGACCCGTTCAATCCAAAAGCTCTCCGCGGGTCTGCCGGGTGTGGCTTCGGGCTCGACATGGCGACGAGCATGACGCGCTCGGCGGCGATCGAATGGTGTGCGATGTGCGAGCTGCCGGTTGTGGCGGTCGAGGCGGGTGCACCGGATCTCTTCCAGGCCGTGTTACCGTCGATGCCTGTGGCGCTTGCGGTTGGTAACGAGACAACCGGTGTATCGGACGAGATCAAGGATCACGCGGCGCTCGTGGTCGGCCTGCCGATGTCGGACCAGGTAGAGTCGCTGTCGGCGGCGGTGGCAGGCTCGGTGGCGCTGTACGTTGTCGCTCATAATCTCGGCCGTCGGGGTGTGACGTGATACAAATCGCGAAAACCGTTTCACTGATCGTCACGGCGTGCGTGTTCGGCGGCGACGTCAAGGTTGCGACCGCCCAGGAGGATGCCAGCCGGGTTCGTGCGCGCGGGCTGGGTGTCGTAGTCGGGTTTCTGCCGCCTGGTCCGCTCAACGCCATCACCGATGTCCCCGGCGTTCTCGTCGGTCATGCGACGGTGGTCGAGGGTGACTCGATCCGCACCGGGGTCACAGCGATTCGGCCGCACCCGGGCAACGTTTTCCTGGAAAAGGTCCCCGCAGCGATCCACGTCGCGAACGGATTCGGCAAGCTGACCGGTGTTACCCAGGTCGATGAATTAGGCACACTAGAGACGCCGGTTGTCTTGACCAACACGTTGGCGGTCGGTCGCGCCGCGGACGCGCTCGTCGGGTGGACGCTAGAGGCAACCGATGACCCCTCGGTACGCTCGGTTAACCCGGTCGTAGCGGAGACAAATGATGGTTTTCTGAACGCCATCCGAGTTCCACGGGTTGGCTCAGCCGAGGTCGAATCCGCATTGACGGTGGCTAGGGATGGTCCGGTGGACGAGGGATCGGTTGGCGCTGGAACCGGGACGCGAGCGCTAGGATTCAAGGGCGGTATCGGCACCGCCAGCCGTCGGGTTCGGATCGGCGGCGACGTCTACACGCTGGGCGCACTCGTGCAGTCGAACTTCGGGGGCGCGCTGGAGATTAAAGGTGTGCCGGTCGGCCAGCGGCTTGGCGCCGCCGATTTCATTCGGCGGTGGGTGCCGACCGACTCAGAGACCATAGGGCGCGACCGAAGTCATGATCCGGTTGCGTACCGCCCGACGGACGAGCCCGATGCCGACGGCGGCTCGATCGTCATCGTGATCGCCACTGACGCGCCGGTGGGGGCGGACGCGTTGGCCAGGATCGCCCGCCGCGCGCCGTACGCGATCGGACGTGTCGGCGGTTTCTCTTCGCACGGCTCGGGAGATTACGTGATCGCGTTCTCGACCCATCCGGAGCTCAGGGTTGCCCACGATTCAAGTGAAACGACGATGACCCGAACGTCGTTGCGGGCCGAAGCGCTCTCGCCGCTTTTTCTGGCGGCGATCGAGGCCACCGAAGAGGCGATCCTGAACTCGCTGTTTCAGGCGACTACCGTGACAGGGCACCGCGGGACTGCACCCGCGCTTCCGCTAGATCGCGTGCGGGAGGTGCTCGAGGAAGCGGGCGTTGCTGGGGGTAGCGTACCCCGCCGATGAGTCCCGCCAGCACCGGGCGTGACCACTCGTCCCAGCCTCTCGAGCGAATCGAGAGCCTGCTCCGCTGCCCTGTCTGCAGGTCGTCCCTTAGGCGCGAAGAACAAGGATTCTCATGCGCGCAGTGTGGGGAGACCTACTCGATCGAGGACGGGATTCCACTCCTGGCCCGCATGGGTGGGGCCGAAACCTGGGGAGAGGCCGCATCCGACGCCGACAGCGGCGCATACCAGGAGCGGTACCAGGAGGTGACGGGCGCGGCCGAATACAATCTGATGTACCGTGCGCGGGCCTCCAAGCGCTCGAGTACCCGGCGCGAATTCAAGCTCCTGACCGAACTCCTAGGATCCCAGGGTCGGTCCGAGATCCTGCTCGATCTTCCCAGCGGCGGCGGCAGGCTGAGCCCCGCCATCGCCCCTCACGCGGATCTGGTCATTGAGGCCGACATCGCCTTGGGGCAGAGCCGGGTCGGCATGCAGGAGTTGTCGGTCGACGTCCCCCAAGTCTGGATGACCGCTTCAGCGTTCCACATCCCCCTGGAGGACAGGAGCGTCGACGGTGTCGTCTCCTGCCGACTTTGCCACCACCTGCCAACCCTTGGGGAGCGTGAACGCCTCGTGCATGAGCTGCTCCGGGTGTCACGGCGGTTCGTAGTCATGACGTTCTTTGATTACCATTCCGTGAAGAACATCCTGCGCCGGGCGCGCCGGCCCTTCGACCACAAGCCGCCGAAGATGACCATGACCCGCGCGCAGGTCGCGGAGCTCGCCAGGAAGGACGGCGCGGAGCTGGTCGCTTGCCCTCCCCTTTCGAGGCTTTTTTCCGGCCACCGCTACGCCTTGATGGTGCGCCCCGACGCTCGTGGAAGCTGAGAGTGTGGGGGGGTTGGAGATCGGGGAGACGACCCTGGCGATTCACGTATGGGGAGACCCCACTGGGGGGAGTAGGGAGATCCGGGTCCCCCCAGGGCCGCCCTCCCCCGAGCGCCTCTCCCCGCCCTGGATGCGGGTCGAGCACGGGGTGTTGATTTGGTCTGAGCAGTGCGATGACACCACGCGCATCGTCTTCAAGATGTACCGGCACCGTGGCATGTGGACGTCTTTTCGCGAGCGGGTGACCCGCTTCAGGGTGCAGAGGGAATACCAATCCCTGTGCCACCTGGTTCAGCAAGACATCCCGTGTAGCATCCCCCTCTTTTGGACCCGCGGATACTGCCGGAGGCATGGCTACTACGAGATCCTCGCCATGCGGGAGATCGAAGATGCGACCCCCTTGGGGGCTTTGGTCATACCTGGCGTAGACCTGAACGGAGTGGGGGATCTAGCGCCGCTGTTTCGGATCGTTCGCCGCATGCACTCCAGCGGCCTCCACCACGGGGCGCTGGTGCCCAGGAACATCCTGGTCACGACAGGTGCGGACGGGAGGTGGTCCTTCCACGTCATCGATATGCCGCGGGCGATCGCGTTCCCACGCGACGTCTTCGACACACGCATGGGCTGGATCGATCTCAAGGATCTCACGCGGAGCTTGCTGCCCGTGCTGGGCAACGAGCGCTGCCTGGCGCTGCTAGAGAGCTACGGGATGGACGCGAGCGGAGGTCGATACCTCCTCGAGACCCTCGAGGGCTACCGCTGCACGCGCCACACGCGCAACTGGCTGCAGGGAGAGTTCAAGCTGCGCTCCTGGTTCGCGCGCCATGTCCGGGCCTGACGGCCAGGGAGCCCCTGGACGTGGCCAACGACACGGCGATCTTCTGTACTCGAATGACGATTTCGATCCGACCCGCAGAGCGTGGCGACGTAAGCCAGATCGTCGACTTCAATCGTCGACTCGCCGTGGAGAGCGAGGGCATCCACCTCGACGATCAACGCGTGGCGGCTGGGGTGAATACGATTATCGCCGACCCGGGCCGTGGTCGGTACTGGTTGGCCGAACGGGACGGTACTGTATGCGGCCAATGCCTGGTGACTGTCGAGCCTAGTGATTGGAACGCGGGCTCCTACTGGTGGCTCCAGTCCGTGTACGTGGATTCCGGCCACCGGCGGACCGGAGTTTTCCGAACACTTTGGCAAAGCGTACTTGACGCGGCTGCGGCCGCCGGAGATGTGGCCGCCGTGAGGCTATATGTCGACCGGGAAAATCGCGGCGCTCGCGACACCTATCAGAGAATGGGTATGCGCGAGTCGAGCTATCGTGTCTACGAGCTGCCGATAGGACGACCATGAGCCGACGCTCTACGCCGATTGCTGACCTACTCGTTGTCGACGATGAACCAGGCATCCGCCAGGCGCTGCAACAGATGCTCGAGTATGAAGGGTACGCCGTCCGAACCGCTGAGAACGGGCCCCAAGCACTCGAGGCTTATGCAGATCAGGTGGCCGACCTGGTGCTGCTGGACATCAAGATGGCGCCGATGGATGGGCTCGAGGTGTTGGAGCAGCTGCGCACAAAGGACCCTGATGCGACAGTGGTCATGATCAGCGGGCACGGGAACGTGGAAACAGCTGTCGAAGCGCTCAAGCGTGGGGCTTTCGACTTCCTTGAAAAGCCTCCCGACCGTGAGATCGTTCTTCGCCGGATCGCAAACGCCCTGGCCGAACGTGAGCTGGAACGGGAAAACGCAGCTCTTCGTAGTGCCGGCCCGGTGACACACGATGCCATCGTGGGCGACAGCCCAGCACTTGAGGAGGTTCTTCAACAAGTTGCCAAAGTCGCACCCACGAAAGCGTACGTGTTGATCACCGGTGAGAACGGGACGGGGAAGGAGTTGGTCGCCCGGGAGATCCATACTCGCTCAGAGCGCCTCGACAAGCCGTTTATCGAGGTCAATTGTGCGGCGATCCCACAAGAGCTCATCGAGTCGGAGCTGTTCGGACATGAGAAGGGAGCTTTTACCGGCGCGCACGCACGCCGAAAGGGCAAGTTCGAGCTGGCCGACGGCGGCACCCTCTTTCTCGACGAAGTCGGGGACATGAGCCTGGCCGCGCAAGCCAAGGTCTTGCGAGCGCTGCAGGATGGCGTCATCCAACGCGTTGGCGGTGGTGAGCAAATCGAAGTCGATGTCCGCGTGTTGGCCGCGACCAACAAGGATATCGTGTTCGAGATTTCGGAAGGCAACTTTCGGGAGGATCTGTACTATCGATTGAACGTGGTCCCGATCCACGTGCCGCCACTATCGGAGAGAGTGGAGGACATCCCACGCCTCGTGCACCACTTTGGGCGCTCTTATTGCGCTGAAAACGGGATGGTGGCGAAGCCCTTTGCCGAAGAGGCGGTTGATGCGCTCACTAGGCGCCCATGGCCGGGCAACATTCGAGAGCTGAAGAATACCGTTGAACGGCTGGTCATCCTGGCGCCCGGGGAGTCGATTGAGTCTGATGACGTGCAGACGCTGACCCGGCCCGCGGTCGACAGGTTCAAAGCGCGTGAAACGGAGTCTTTGATCGCCAAGCACTCGACGTTCAGCGACTACCGCGACGCCGCCGAGAAAGCGTTTCTAGGTCAGAAGTTGAGCCAGAACGACTGGAATGTTTCGGAGACCGCACGTCAACTTGACATGCAACGTTCCCACCTGTACAAAAAGATCGAAAAGTACGATTTGTCCCGCGACAAGTAGAGCCTGGGCTACAGGTCGGTGATCTCCCGCGCGCGCTCGAATATGGCGTCGAGCATCGGCTCGGTGAGCTTGCCGGTAAAAGTGTTCTGTTGGGAGGGGTGATACGAGGCGAGCACTACCGGTTCGTCAACCCCTAGGTGGACCTCGGTACTGTGCGCGAACCGTGGTTTTGGGACTGGGACCGACGCGCCCTGATCGCGATAGATGCGCAGGACGTGGTCGTACGCGTACTGCCCTAGTGTCACTACCGCGCGCACATTCTGGAGTGCTTTGATCTCGGCCTCGAGGTACGTACGACAATTGTCGCGTTCGACTGGCTTCAGCCGGTTGGCAGGTGGAGCACAGCGGGCAACAGCGGTAATGAAGCAGCCGGTAAGGGTGAGACCGTCGTCCCGACGCTCGCACTGCGGTTGGTTGGCGAAGCCGGCGCGGTGGAGCGCTCGATACAACCAGCGACCGGATTCGTCGCCGGTGAACATTCGCCCGGTCCGGTTGGCGCCGTGAGCGGCGGGGGCCAAGCCGACCAGCAGGCAACGTGCGTTCGAATCCCCCCAGCCGGGCACCGGCCGTCCCCAGTACTCCTCGCCCGCGAACGCCCGCCGCTTCTGTTCAGCTACCTGCTCGCGCCACGCTACCAGCCGCGGACAACGGCGACAACCGGTGATCTCGAGCGCCAAATCGTCCAACGACGGTACCATGCGTTCGAAACCTAGCCCTGAGCTCGATCGCCGACCCGTTGGAGATCTCTCGACGAGGGGCGATATTTGTCCCAGTGACGAGCGCCCAATCCGACCCCGTTTCCGAACCCAAACCCGTCTCCTGCAGCCGGGTCAAGATGAGCGTGTTCGCCGACCCACAGTCACGCAACATCTTTGGATCGGTCCACGGCGGCTGGATCTTGCGTCAGGTCGATCACGCAGCGTACGTGGCCGCCGCTCGCCATGCCGGGAAGCACGCTGTCACCGCGTCGATTGATCGGGTTGATTTTCGATCACCCATTCGGATTGGCGACTTGGTCACGTTGTGCGCCGAGGTCCACTGGGTAGGTCGAACATCCATGGTGATCGGCGTGCAGGTCGAGGCCGAGGACTTGTTGTCGGGGAGGGTGCGGCACACCGCTTCGTGCCTGTTGACGTTTGTCGCGATCGGCGAGGATTTCCGGCCGACTGTCGTGCCTGGGCTCAAGCGCGAAACGCCGGAAGAAGAGTCGCTGTGGGAGGCCGCCCGGACGCGCCGGGCTCGCAACCAGGGCTGAGCGTGAACCCCTGGCCGGGCAACGGGTCACGGGGTACTTATAAAGGCTTATGAGTGAGACGTATCGCAATCTGATCGGTGGCAAGTGGGTCAAGTCCGCGACCGGCACGACCTTCACAAATACCAATCCGGCTGACACTAGCGACGTGGTCGGGACGTTTGCTGCGAGCGGACCGGCCGACATTGACGAGGCGGTGGTTGCGGCCAAGGCGGGGTTCGAGGAATGGGCCCGGATCCCGGCTCCGGTGCGAGGTGACGTACTTAGGCGGGCCGGGGACCTCTTGACCGAGCGCAAAGACGAGCTGGCCGACGGGATGACACGCGAGATGGGCAAGCCGTTGGTCGAGACTCGTGGTGACGTCCAGGAAGCGATCGATACTGCCTACTATGCGGCCAGCGAGGGCCGGCGGCTGTTCAGTTATGCGGCGCCCTCCGAGCTGCCGCAGAAGATTGGCGTTTCGATTCGCCGCCCGGCTGGCGTCTTTGGGATCATCACACCGTGGAACTTCCCGATTGCGGTGCCGAGCTGGAAGATCTTTCCGGCCTTGGTATGCGGAGATGCGGTCGTCTGGAAACCGGCCGAGGACACCCCATGGTCGGCGGTCAAGTTCGTCGAGATTCTGCTCGAGGCTGGACTGCCCGAGAACGTTATTCAGCTGGTAACCGGCTTTGGGCCCGAAGCCGGTGCCCCGTTGACGACTCATCGGTGGGTGACCGGCATCTCTTTCACCGGCTCGACGGCGGTAGGTTGCAAGATCGCCGCCGCCTGTGGCGAGCAAGCCAAGCCCGTTTCGCTCGAGATGGGTGGTAAGAACGCGCAGCTCGTCCTCGACGATGCCGACGTCGAGCTAGCCCTAGAAGGGGTCCTCTGGGGTGCGTTCGGAACGACCGGTCAACGCTGCACTGCGACCAGCCGTTTGTTGCTTCAGGCGGGTATCCACGATGAGTTTGTCGACGAGTTGGTTCAGCGCGCGGAGGCGCTGGTGTTGGGGGATGGTCGAAAGCGGGGAACGGACGTTGGGCCTTTGATAAACGAAGAGGCCCGAGACAAAGTCGCCAAGTACGTTCGAATTGGCACCGACGAGGGCGCAAACCTGAGAACCGGAGGTGAGATTCCGGCGGGCAAGAGGCTTGCCGGCGGTTGGTTTTACCGACCGACCATCTTCACCGCCGTCGAGCCCGCCATGCGGATCGCCCAGGAGGAAATCTTTGGACCTGTACTGTCTGTTCTCAGGGTCGAGAACCTGGACCATGGGATCGGGGTAATGAACGATGTCCGCTATGGACTGTCGTCGTCGATCTATACTCGGGACGTCAACGCGGCGTTTCAGGCGATCGACCGCGTAGATGCTGGGATTACGTACGTCAACGGTCCCACAATCGGGGCCGAGGCTCACTACCCGTTTGGCGGGGTAAAGGACACCGGTAATGGCCACCGTGAGGGTGGCTGGCCGGTGTATGATTTTTTCAGCGACTTGAAGACGGTTTACGTCGACTACAGTGGGCGCTTGCAACGGGCCCAGATCGATACATGAGGCGTCCTGTGAAAAGAGCAGAGAAGAAAGGGAAGACTCGCTACACTCGTGCCCCCGTAGAGTCGTCGCTGAAACGGGGCGCGTGGGAGTGGGCAAAGTCGATCGCGGTAGCGTTCGTGCTCTTCATCGTCATCCGCACGTTTCTGGTCCAAGCGTTTAAGATCCCCACGGGTTCGATGGAGGACACGCTGTTAATCGGGGATTTTTTGTTGGTCAACAAGGTCGTGTATGGTGCGCAGATTCCAGGGACGGGGTATCGATTGCCCGCCTTTAGCGAAATCGAGCACGGTGATATTGTGGTCTTCGTCTACCCCGACCCATACAACGAGTACGACCCCGACCCCGACTACGTGAAGCGCGTGGTGGGGATGCCGGGCGACACGCTGTCAATGCGCAACAAGGTGTTGTCGGTCAACGGTCGGACCCTGCGTGAACCCTACGTGCGATACGTCGACGGTCTGGATGATCAGTACCGCCCACAGTTTGCTTGGCAGCGCGAGTCCCTGACGTCCGAGGTCGACCACGACGGGTACCGGCCCTCGCGTGACAACTGGGGGCCGATCGTAGTTCCTCCGGCGAGCTACTTCGTCATGGGTGACAACCGCGACAACTCGGCGGACAGCCGATACTGGGGTTTCGTCCCCCAGGAAGCGATCAAGGGTCAGCCGCTAATCGTGTACTTCTCCAAGGAATCAGCCGGTCCCATCCCCTGGATCGACGAAATCCGATTCGGCCGGATTGGCGATCTGATCCGCTAGTCCCTGGACATCTTCGGGTTTCTTATGGTATAATCGCTTCACATCTACTCACAGGCGCTTCCAAGCGCCCCTTCCAAAATCCATAGACTCAGGGAGACCGGGACCTGTATGGCTATGGCACTGAACGCATCTAAGCAGACCACCTTTGACGAGGGGTCTCTCGACCTGTACCTGAGGGAGATCAGCCGCTATCCGCTGATCAGTCGCGACGAGGAAGCGCGGCTCGCGAGCCGCATCCGAGAGGGCGACCAGGAAGCGATGGAGACGCTCTGTCGCTCCAACCTGAGGTTCGTCGTGAGCGTGGCAAAGAAGTACCAGAACCAAGGCGTCTCGTTGGCCGACTTGATCAACGAGGGCAACGTTGGGCTCATTCGCGCCGCCCACAAGTTTGACGAGACGAAGGGCATCAAGTTCATCTCGTATGCGGTGTGGTGGATCCGGCAAGCGATCCTCCAGGCGCTGGCTGAGCAGTCGCGGATCGTCCGTGTGCCGCTGAATCGCGCCGGTACGTTGCACCGAATCGGTCGACGTTCAAACGCGTTGCTTCAAGAGCTCGGTCGAGAGCCATCGGCCGAGGAGATCGCGCGCGGGATGGACATCTCGATCGAGGAGGTTCGCAAGACGATGTCGATCTCGCAGGCACACCTGTCTTTGGACGCGCCGCTGACGCCGGGTGAGGACAACAAGCTCTTGGACTACCTGCCCGATGAATACAACCCGCTGCCTGATGACAACGCTGCCGAGAGCGCGCGCCGCAGGGCGATCCAACGATCACTGGGCTCGCTCAAGCCGCGCGAGGCAAAGATTCTTCAGCTGTACTACGGGCTCGACAACCACGAGGCGATGACCCTGGAGGAGATCGGGTCGGTGCTCGGCATCACCCGCGAGCGGGTGCGTCAGATCAAGGAAAAGGCGCTCGAAAAGCTGCGCCACCGTTCGCGATCCGAGACACTGGAGTCGTTTACCGTCTGAGTGCGGCACCCGGCGGTTCACCGCGTAGCGTCGGAGGCATGGCAGACATTTGGCCGCTTCCCGCTGGTGGTGATCACCGGGTGGGTGTGTGCGATCGCGTTCATGCTCGAGGGCATGTCCGAGGTCCTGAGGGCTTCTCTCGGGTTACCGCTGTTTCTGGCGCTGGCTCTGCTTACAGAACGTCGCGGTTGGACCGGGTGGAAGCGCGCCGCACCTTCCCTCGCCGGCCTGGCGATCCTGGCTGCCTTCTATGTCGCATGGCCCAGCTGGTCTGACGGGGTCGCCAACCGGCGCTTCGTCCAGCTCAGCGTCAGCTTTCATTTGTTGGTAGCTGTCCTTCCCTACGTCGGTGATCCCGACACCGACGCTTTCTGGGAGTACAACAAGCGGCTCTTCCTGCGGTTTCTGACGGCTTACCTGTATTCGATGGTGCTGTTCATCGGCTTGGCGGTCGCGATGCTCGCGATCGACAACCTGCTCGGAATCGACATCGATGATTCCAACTACATGCGGCTGTGGGCGGTGGTCGCGTTTGTGTTCAACACGTGGTTCTTCCTGGCCGGTGTACCCAAAGTGTTGAAATCGCTCGGGGAGCGCGCGAGCTACCCGATGGGTCTCAAAGTCTTCGCCCAGTTCGTGCTAGTCCCGTTGGTCGCTCTCTACATACTGATCCTGAGCGCCTATCTAATCAAAGTGATCGTCACTCAGGAGTGGCCAAGCAACTGGATCGGATGGCTCGTTTCGAGCGTGGCGGTGGTCGGCATTCTCTCGGTGTTACTCGTCTACCCAGTCCGCCACCGAGCAGACTCGGGATGGATCCGCAAGTACAGTCGTGTTTTCTATATCGCGCTGCTTCCGTCGGTGACCATGTTGTTGATGGCGATCTGGCAGCGAGTTCACCAATATGGCGTGACCGAAAACCGTTACTTCATGATCGTGCTGGCGTGCTGGTTGGCGGTGATCGCGGTGTATTTCGTCGCTCGTGGTTCACGAAACATCAAGCTGATCCCGACCACGCTGGCACTGATCGCGTTGGCGACGTTTTTCGGCCCCTGGGGGGCGTACTCGGTTTCGAGAAGTAGCCAGCTCGGAAGGTTGACCGACCTACTGGCCGCCAACGGGTTGCTAGCTGGCGACAGACAAGTGGCGGCCGCAAGCGCTGCTTCTTACGACGACCGACGCGAGATAAGCGCTACCCTCAGGTATCTCATCCAAACCCATGGCGAAGGTGCGATCGGTGCGCTCGCTCAGCTAGGAGCGGACGCACTCGTCGATGTCGAAGACCCTATGGTGCCGTCACAGATACCAGGGAATGAACAGGTCGCCGACCGCCTCATGAAGCAGTGGGGTTTGGCTTACGTGCCCCGATGGGTGGCGTCGGAAGATCGGGAATTCTTTAGCTACTACGCGACGACGCCGTATAGTGGATCAGCGGCAAAGTCGATCGCCGGGTTCGACTATGTCACCCCCTTGATGTGGTCGCGACCTTTGTCGCAGGTGGTGGCTATTGGTGCCGACACCCTCGAGTTTGGTTTCGACGAGGACGGCAACGTATTTCGAGTATTGAAATCGGGCAGCGAGATGGTGGCGATGCCGTTGGCGTCGCTGGTCGAGTCGTTGAAACCGGGGGACCAGCCGGGCCGAGTCGGCGTTCCACCGGATCGATTGCGGGTCGAGGGACGAGGCGAGCAGATGGGCGCCAGGTTGGACATTCGATCGATAAACGGACGGCAGACGGAAGCGGGCCTGGTGATCCAGCACGTCGATGGTGAGGTCTATCTCAACTTTGAGTAACGGCCAGACCGATTCTGGTTTTCAGTCTTCGTTGCTGCCCCCAAGGGCGCGATATCCTACGTCTGATGGTGGGGGTCGGCTGGTCGAGCGTATCCAGCTCGACGACGGCGGGCCCTGTGCGGCGGCGATCGTCGGGCTTCCCTTCGATGCCGCGATTCCGACGCGACCGGGTGCGCGTCGTGGGCCGGACGCGTTCCGAACCGCCCTGGCCCGGTTTTCGGCTGACCAGGGGAGCTCAGCGTGGCCGGTGGGATCGAGGATTACCGATCTCGGGGACGTCGATCTTCATGGCCTCGGTGTCGCAGACGCCCATGATCGCGTCGCGAAGGTGCTCGGCAGTGTGCTCGACCGCGTCGAATGTCTGGTTTCAATCGGTGGCGATCAGAGCCTGTCGTTTCCGGTCTTACGTGCGCTGGTTGACGCGCGCGGGGGCAAGTGGGGGCTGATCAGCTTGGACGCCCATCATGATGTGCGACCGTACAACCGCGATTCGATCTCCAGCGGCACGTCGATGCGGCGGGCCCTCGAGCTGGAAGCGCTGCCACCCCAGCGGCTGGTCCAAGTCGGTATCCGACCGTTCGCCAACTCGGCCGCTCATCGCGCTTGGTGTGAGGAGCGCGGTGTAGCCGTGTACGATGTGGCGACGGTGCGCACGCGCGGGATTGAGCAGGTGGCCCAAGAGGCGCTCGAGCGCGCCTCGCTAGAGGCCGACCACCTCTACGTTTCGCTTGATCTCGACGTTGTTGATCAGGCACAAGCGCCGGGCACCAGCGCTGCCGGGCCGGGTGGATTGTCGGTGTCGGAGGTGCTGCGGGCGCTCGAAATGTGGGCGTCGTCGACCACATTCTCCGACGGTGACATCATGGAGCTGTCGCCGCGGTGGGACTGGGGCGACGAGACGGCACGAGTCGCGGTACGGGCGTTCCTCGCGATCGCGTCCGCACGCTGGCCTACCCTGATCGGCAATGCAGGGTGACCGGTCGTCGCTTTCTACCACTGTTGGGATTGGCGGTGCTCGCTGGCACCCGTCCCATCCCTGTTCGGTCGCAGTCGATCCCTCGTAGCATTCCGACCGACACCCTACGCATCCGAGCCGATGGGCTGGAACCAGAGGTCTCGCTCGCGACCGGTGAGCGATTGGTGGTTTGGGTCGAGAATCGAGTTCGCATCGGTCGGTCTCGAGCCGGGTCGCTTCCGGTACCGGAAGCGACGGCGGGCGAGGTGGTCGCCCGATTCCAAGGCGGGGCCCGGTTCGCTTGGCCACTCGAGCCGGTTGTCTGGACCGCTCCCCGTGGGGGCCATTTGTCGTTTGGCCTGAACGGCACTGCTGCGCACGGGATGACCGGCTCAGCTGACGTCATCGTGGCCCGGCTCGGCGCCGGTTCAAGTTCCGCGCAGGAGACCTTCGCGCCGCCGACGTTGACGTTGGAGCGCACCGGAGGGAGCGTCAAAGCTCACTACGCCGATCGCGCGGGGTTCGGGCTGGACCTGGCCGCGCTCCGCTTTACGCTGATCACTGCCGAAGGTGCGACCTTCCACTTGGCGTCCTGGGTGCCGGCTGGAGCACATGAGACGATTTTGCCGCTCCCGCCGCCCGGTGTCCCGGTGCCGGCCGGCGTGCACACCTTAGAAGCGACGATTACCGACCGGGTTGGGAACGACGCCCCGACCGCCACGCTGACGTTCGATTCCGCACGCCAGACTCCGTAACACCCACCTACTGTGACCCGATGGCCTCCAGCTGACGCTTCAATGCGTCCGGCGCGGTCACCGGCTGCAAGCACCGATCCCCCACACAGACGTACGCTCGCGGCCCGCCCTCGCGCGGATAACTAAGCGCCTCCAACCGCCCCTGATCGCGATCCGGGTCGAGGATCTCCGTCACTCGCGAGGGCATGTACTGCTGCCACGCGATACTCCACAGCGCGCGCAGCGTTTCGTCATCGGTTGGGCCGACCAGGTGGATCTGAATCGGCGTGTCCATGACGTGGATCGCCGCCAGCGCCAGGCTGGCGCCGAGAAAGCCGAGGCCTGCCGCGTCTCCGGCGAGCGCCTGAACGATTGTCTCGGCCCGCTCGTGCCATCGCTCGTTGCCGCCCATCGCCGTCATCGTCGTCAAGCTGGTCGCGACCGACGCATTGTCGGTCACCGGATAGTGCGGCTGGTCGACGATTCCGTCTCCACTGACGTTGAACGCTCGGTCGCGGCACGCGCCGCGTTGAGCGTCGAAAAAACTTCGCTCGATCACGTTCGCCAGTGTCTCCGCGCGCCTGAAGTGGTCGCGCTTGCCGGTCGTCTGGTAAGCGGCCAATTGGGCTGCCAGCCACCACGCCTGATCGGTCAACAAGAGCGGGGCAGCCACGTCGATCGCATCATCGCCATCGTACGGAGGGCGGAGGACATGCCGCATTGCCCCGTCAGGCGTGAACAACTTGGAGCTCAACCGTTCGACCGTACGCTCGCCCCACGCGGTCAGCTCAGGCCAATCGAAAACCGCGGCGGTCTCGAATGCGGCGGCCACTATCATCCCGTTCCAGTTGGTGTAGAACCGATGATCGATCTTGGGATTCGGGCGCTTGGCGCGTTCGTCTAGCTCGAGTCCGTAGTACTCAGCCTCTCCGTCTGCGTCTTGGCTTCCAAACGCACCACCTTCGCTGTGACTCAGCGTTTCGAGCACGAACGAGAAGATCCCGCGCACGGTCTCGCCAAAGCGCTCTTCGCCGGTCAACCGGTATGCGTCGAGGTACGCCATCGCCAGCCGCGCGTTGTCCTCGGCCATCTTCTCGAAATGCGGCTCGCTCCAATCACGAGTGGTCGAGTACCGGAAGAAACCACCGGCCTCATGATCGTACAATCCGTATGCGCGACCGGCCGAGAGGCCGGCTTCCCGCATTGCGATCAGCGTCTTCGTGGCCGACTCCAACGGTGCATCGGCACCGCTGCCCCGATGCGCGTGGAGCAGGAGTCGCACGGCTTCCGGCTGTGGGAACTTCGGCTGGGTCCCAAACCCGCCGTAGCGCCAATCGAAGGCGTCGAGGACCGAGTCGACAACGGTTGTTAGAAACTGTGCGTCGAAAGCGCCAGGGCGGGAGCGTTTCTGGAGGGCCGCCGCACGTTGCTCCCGAACGTTCTCGACAGCCGCGTCCATGGCTTGCCTGTCGTCGACCCAGCCGCGATGGACACGCTCGAGAATGTCGCTGAACTGCCCCGCCGGAAAGTACGTGCCGCCGGTGATTAGCTCGCCCTCAGGGGTCAAGAACGCCGTCGTAGGCCAACCACCCAGGTTGTAGCGATCGTTGACGTCGGGCCGTTCGTCGTTGTCGACTCGCACTGGCACGAACCACTCGTTTACGCGCCGAGCGACCTCGGGATCGGCATCGGTCGTGTCGTCCATCACGTGACACCAGTGGCACCAAACCGCCGAAATCCGTAGGAGTATCGGCTTGTCCTCGCCTTGTGCGCGCGAGAACGCGTCGGGCCCCCATTCGAGCCATTGAACCGGTGAGGCGACGGCGTGTGAATCGAGCGGCATCAGGACTCCGTAAGCCTAAGAGGGAGAAGCCGTTGACCGGATCGCCGGATTACAGACAACCTTGGCCGGCCCAGAAGGCCGGGATTATACTGCGCTCGCCATGTCCAACCCACCGACCGCTGAACCGACTCTGACCACGCGCGGCGACGAGACGATCGACCCAGTTACGGCCGAGCTCGAAACCGACCCGTTCGCCGCGGTCAATCACTATTTCGACATCGGGGCCACCGCGGCCGGCGTGTCGGAGGACTTCCGGCTACTGCTCAAGACACCGTATCGTGAGATGCGGGTCGAGGTGCCGGTGAGGATGGACGATGGGAAGCTCGAGGTGTTCATCGGCTATCGCGTGCAACACAACGGCGCTCGAGGACCGTACAAGGGCGGGATCCGGTATCACCAAGACGCAGACCTTAGCGAAATCCGGGCGCTGGCCTCGCTGATGACGTGGAAGACGGCCATCGTCGATGTTCCTTTCGGAGGTGCGAAAGGTGGCATTCAAGTCGACCCGCGGGGAATGAGCCAGCGCGAGCTGCGCGACATGACGCGCCGTTATACCTCGCATATCTCCTACATCCTCGGAATCAATCGTGACATACCGGCGCCCGACATGAACACCAACTCGCAGACAATGGCGTGGATGATGGACGCGTACGGCCAGCGCTATGGTCACACACCCGGGATCGTCACCGGCAAGCCGATTTCGCTCGGGGGCTCGCCGGGTCGCGAGCAGGCGACCGCTCAGGGAGCCGCCTATGTGCTTGAGGCGGCGGCGAGCGATTGTGGGTTCGCGCTCGAGGGCGCACGAGTCGCGATCCAGGGTTTTGGCAATGTCGGCAGCTGGTCGGCGCGCATTCTAGACAAGATGGGGGCTACCATCGTGGCGGTTTCGGATGTCGACGGCGCGATCTTCAGCGGCGACGGACTCGATATCCCGCGGTTGCTAAAGCACGTTGACAACACCGGCGGCGTGGCTGGGTTCCCGGACACCGACCAGGTGACCCAGGAGGAGCTGCTGACATGCGAATGTGACATTCTCGTGCCGGCCGCGATCGGTGGTGTGATCACGCCCGAAATCGCCGCGCGCGTTCAGGCCGGGGTCGTCGTCGAGGCAGCCAACCACCCGGTGACACCCGGTGGGGACGATGTCCTGAACGGGCGCGGAATCATCGTGCTGCCGGATCTGCTCGTCAACGCCGGCGGCGTGATCGTGTCGTACTTCGAGTGGGTTCAGAACATCCAGAGGTTCCACTGGTCGCTCGACAAGGTGAACGGCGAGCTCAAACGATTCATAACCCTGGCCTGGCAGGATGTGTTCACCACCAAGCAGGCCGAGGGGTTAACATATCGCAACGCCTCCTACATGATCGGGATCTCTCGCGTCATGGAAGCAACCCGCCTCAGAGGCTACGTCTAGTCGCCTGCTTTCTCGGAAGCTCCAGCTAGCACTGTGCGCGGCGAGCTTTGGCTTCTCCCGGCTTGTCGTCGTCATCGCCGCGGTCGGCTTTGCGGCACCGGTTGGATCGCCAGACATCGTCGTATCGATCGGCGGGGAGGAATCCCGGCCACGGGATGACGACCGCCACCCCGCCACCCTCGGCCAGCGCGATGGGTCGTTTCGGTTCTGGGGTACCCGCTCCGGGCAATGTCGCCAGCCGCGAGTTGACGAGTGACTCCGCTCGCGCGATCGCCAATCGCCTGGCATCGACAGCCGGTGTTCTGCGGCCGATCCCGGCTGGTTTGACGATCAACGGTTGGGTCGGCTCGGTTAGCGCGTTTAGCGTCGTTGGTGGAATCGTTCTGGTCACAGGGGCCGCAGGCGACATAGCAGGTTGGGGAATCTCGGTTTCCGGTTGCACCGGTCGGGTGCGCAGCGGCGGTGCGTCATCGAATTGCTGACCCGCGGGTTCTGGCTCGGTCCGATCAGGTTGGCTCACAATCGACGGGATGGGAAACCACTCGTCCTCGTCGGTTGACCTGGCGTAGTCTCTTGACACGGGGATGGAAAGCGTCAACAACGCCACGACGTGGATCGCCGCCGCAGCCAGTGTGGCGAGCTTGAAAGGCCGTCCCCACCATGCATCGATGTCCGGTCTCACGCACCCTCCTCGGGCCGCTTACACCCGGCGTCGACGAAGGGTTCGGACCGCTGTATTCCTGGCGCTATTCAGATCCGGCGGGCGAAAGTGTCCACGTCGAGTCTCCAAACCCTCTCGCCGCAGAAGCGTGTTCCCTCGGGGCAGATCGGTCGCTGACCAGCGCGAAAACGGATCGTACAGGGTGGGGCCAGATGACGCCCGATTCTCGGGTTGACTAAGGCCACTTGTTGGGCCTCTTCGAGCGACGCCTGCCAAATCTCCTCCTGTGCGTTGTAGCACAGGCGCATCGAGTGCTTGTGCCACAAGTTGAGCAGGTTCGCCGATTCGGTGAACCTGATGGCGACCGCGTTTGGCAACAGGTACTCGGCGAACTCTGTCGAAGCCCCAGCCGCGCGCACTGCAACCATGTCCTCCCAGGTTCGCTCCATACTTTCTCGGTACGCTGCCTCAACGCGCGCGTCTTCGAGCACCAACCGTGGAACGATGTAATCCGGGTCGCCGGAGACGTGGGCGGTGAGCGCCGGTCGCGAACCGGGTGTCATGCGGTGGCGTTGGTCTTGTGAGTCACCGGCGTGTGAGAGCCGTTTCCGAAACGTGTAGTGGGGGTGGAAAAGGGCTCGTGTGAGCTTGGAAAGCGTGGTCAGATTGAGCGCCTCACCGAGCAACGGATTGAGCTGTGGATCGAGCGCCAGGCTGATCGCTTCGTCATCGGAGAGTGCGGCCTTGGGCTCGCCGAGAACCTCACGCACAGCATCGGCCAGCACCTCCTCGTTGCGCGCACCGTAGTCGACCAAATGGGCCACCTTGCCGTCCAACTCTCGGTCGAACTCACTTCGAAACGTTCGCCGTCGCTCGCCGTCACCATTGCGGGTGCTCAAAAAGCTGTGCTCAGGAGTGGTGTCCAACAGAAGAGGTTCCTCCAGGATCGTCTCGTACGCCGGGTCGTGCTCTAGCAATGCATCAACCATCGCACGGACGACGAGCTTGGTCTCCGACGTCGTGTCCACTTGCTCGCAGATCCGAGCGTAGCGCAGCAGCGTGATCCCGCTGACCGTGTGATACAGGTAGGCGAACGTCGCGACCGGCAGCACGTATCGCGCTATCTCCTGCGCTCGCTTCTGGATCTCCTTGGCGTACTTCTCAGGGTGTGCTCTTCGACCCGGGAATCGCTCGTAGTAGGCATCCTCGGTCACCGGCGTCAACAACTCGATCAGCTCGCGGTACTCCTTCATCTGCCGTTCGATCGCCGATCGATAACGGGATCGGGCCTCGCCCTTCAACGGTGGCACAGCGACGTTCCCTGGCTTCACTTCCACGTACCGTTGACTCACCTGCTCGCTGTTGTAAAACGGGTGACTGTGCAGGAAACTCCAGATGAAGTGGCGGCTGACGTTGGCGAGCGAGAACTGAAACTGAGCGTGTTGCAGTGTCGTGTGATGGCCGGCTTGATACAGACTCTTCGCCAGCCCGATCCACCGGTCGTTGATTTCGACGTCGGGGATGATCCCCTTGGAGCTGTAGCACGTTCGCGCCGTCGCGAGAAAGTTGGCGAACGGCGCCTCGAACGCTTTGGTAAGGCGGACCTCGGGCGCTGGTGAGAGGAAGAGGGTCGGCTGGTTCACGTCTCCATGCTGGCTGCCTCGGGTTCGAATGAGTTGGCCCCGCGGCTTTTTCGGAACTGGCCGTCGATCGAGAATGGGCCCGGACCGAGCACGATAACGCCGATCAGCATCACAATCAGCGCGAGACTGTACTCGTAACCCCCTGCGAAAACGTCCCATCCGTTCGGAAGGTGTACGGTCGCGATCGCAACGATCATCTCTAGGATGAACAGCGCCGACAACAAGCGGGTGAGAAACCCCACCACCAGGAGTATCCCACCGAAGAACTCGAGCCCAGCGACCGGGATCGCCAACCACGATGGAATCCCGACGCTCTCGAAGAACCCCGACGCGGCCTCAAGGTTGAAGATCTTCGGGGCGCCGTGAACAATGAACGCAACGCCGCAGAAGAGCCTGCTCAGCGTAGAAACCGAGTTTGCGCCCGCCATGTCGTCGCCTCACTGCATTGGGGATCGGTGCCGAAGCGTACCGCCAGCGAATAATCGCTGCCGTTCCAACGCATGTCAAACGCTGGTGTCAGTTGCGGGCGGCAGTGACTCGACGTAGATGCCGAAGGCGGATAGGGCGGCTCGAGCCGCGCGTTCGGCTACGCCGGGCGGGCCAAGGGTCTGAGACACGCGTTGCAGCTCCTGCCTGATCGCCGCTCGCGCGTCGTCGTTTTCCAGCCACTCAATCACCGGTTCCGCCAACTGGCGCGGTTGCGCGTCGCGTTGAATCAGCTCCGGAATGATCGCCCGGTCGGCGATCAGGTTCGGAAGCGCAATCCAGCGTACTCGAGCCATTCGCTTGGCGATCGCAAACGTAATGTTGGATAGACGGTAGGCGACGACGTGCGGTACGCCGAGCAGCGCGAGCTCGAGCGACACGGTTCCCGAGGTCGCAATCGCCGCATCGCAGTGACCTAAGGCGATGTGACGGTCTGTTTCTACGAGCTTGAGCCCAGCAACGCCGGCCAGGGCGGTGGTGATGGCCGAGGGGTCCAGCCCTGGCGCAACCATGGTCATGAGCTCGATGTCGGGAACCTGCTGCCGGAGACGGGTGGCTGTTTCCGCCAGCAGCGGCCCCATCCGGGCCAGCTCGCCGGCTCGACTTCCGGGTAGGAGCGCCACCCAGCGACGCGACGCGGTCAGACCGAAACGAGTAGCGACCGATTCTCGACTGCCGAGGTCGGTCGGGATGCGGTCCAACGCGGGGTGGCCGACGTAAACAGCGTCGACGCGCGAATCGCGATAGAACTCGGCCTCAAACGGCAATGTGAGCAACACGCGACGCACCCTCTTCTCAATCGTGGCAACGCGCCCAGGGCGCCAGCCCCAAACGGTCGGGCTGACGTACTGAACGACAGGGACCGATCGTCGACCGAGCTTCCGGGCCAACCGCAGATTGAAATCGGGCGAGTCGATCAGGATCGCTCCAATCGTCTGGCGATCAGCGGCGGCTCGCTCTAGCCGTCGCATCGCTCGGCGTATCGCCGGCAGCCGGGGCACGACTTCCACGAGCCCCAGAGCGGTGATCTCGCGCGTCGCGACGACATGCTCGGCGCCCGCGCTTTCAAGCGCCGGACCTACGGCGCCGAAGAAATGAACCGTTGGTGCTACTCTACGCGCCGCGTCGACCAACTCGGCTCCGATGGCGTCGCCCGAAGGCTCGCCGGCGACGATTAAGACTTCGGCCACGGGGAGCTCGACCGTTCCGCGTCGCGTGGCCTGGCGACCCACGCTTGGGCACGGGGTTCGGGTGAGTCGAGCCTTCCCTCTAGCCGGTCGGCTAGAGGGCTCATGCGATCGTGGCCCCAGAAGATCTCGCCTTGCCACAGAAACGTCGGGACGCCGAACACGCCTGCAGCGAGCGCTTGGGCGGTATTGGCCTTGAGCCGGGCCTTGGTTGTTGGCGCGGTGATACGGGTGGCGAGATCAACGTCGTCGAGCGCGGTGGCTTTGAGCGCGTCTTCGAGTACCGCGTGCTCGGTGAGCGGGAGTCCCTGACCCCAGCAACGGTCGGCCAGCTTGACGGCGAGCTGGAGGGCGTGTGGATGATCTTGATAGAGGCACACTGCTCGCAACGCCATCAGCGGGTTGAAGGGGTGGGCCGGGGGACCGATCAAGGGCACCCCGAGTTGGTCGGCTGCGCGGATGATGTCGCGCGCCGTGTATTGACGCTTGCTTGCCTCCTCGGCTGGCCCCACCAGGCCGGTAGCATCGAGGATCGCGCCATACAGAACCGGCCGCACCTGCCAATCGATTCGGTGACGCTCACCAAACGACTCCGCCTGCGTAAGCGCTAGGTACGAGTACGACGATATGAAGTCGAAGTTCAGCCGGACGACGTGTCGTGGCACGCGAAGTTCAGCCGGTTACGCTCAGGTACATGAATGGTGGGATCGTCAGTGCGACCACGTCGTCGCCGCCGGTGACCTCTCTAGCTCGCGCCAGCGCGTAATCCAGACTGGGCGCCCACGACACGCCCAGCCTGCGGGCCACCCGATCGTCCGGGGGCCCAACAAGGATCGTCTCCGACAAGTACCTGAGCGGGTAAGTCGCCCAATACCACACCGTAAAAGGATGAAAGCCGTGGTGCGCAAAACGGTGCCGATAGCAGTCGATCAGCTCTGGGTCGCGCGCAAAAGATTCCTGAAACTCGGCTTGCATCGTGAACGGATCGGTCGTGGCTGGCAACACGTCTTCCCAGAATCGCTGGTACGCAACGTGGTATCGATCGTGGAATACCTCGTACACCGGATTCAAGATGATCACGACGCCGCCCTGCTTGATGAACGGCCGGTTCCAAAACCAGTTGAACACGTAGCCGAGGACGTCGCTAACCACTAGGACGGGGTTGATCCGAGCATCGATCGCGTACGGCGAGAGGTCGGGCAGGCCAAACACCAACGTGTCGAACTGCCGATCGACCTCGACCTCAAGCTGAGGTCGCAGCGCTCCTAGCGTGACCTCATGGACGTCGTCGATCGCCCCCGCGGTAATCGCTATGGGGGCATACTTGGATCGTATGCCGCGAAAAATCTTGGCACGCACCGACTCAGGCAGTGCGCGCATCGATATGGGAGCGGTCTTGCGCAGGATCCGTTCGGCGACACTCAATCGGTCTGGTGATTTGCACAGATACTCGAGGTGCGACGGATAGGTGGCTCCATTCATGGCGGCCTCGATCACCATGATTCGACAGTGTTTCTGAACCAGCTCGCTCATGCGGCGGATCGTCGCGTGCATGCACGAGCCATCGGGTTGCATGACGTGTGGCGTGTGCTCGGTCATTTGGGGCGCGTGATGGGGAGCGATCGAGTTGTAAGTGCCAAACCCGACGGCCACCGACTTGTGGCCACCGTTCAGTGGGATTTGCACCGTGTCGACATAAAGAACCAGATCGCTTTCGGTCACCGCTCGGCTCGTCTCGACCGGTTCGCCCTCGTCGGTTTCGCCGAGCGAAACGATGTCGTCGGGATCTTCGGCGTCGAAGTTCTTTAGCTGATCGGGCCAGAAGCGGGCCATGATCTTCTCGCCCAGCATGTACTCCAGCTCGTGATGCTGCATCTTGCGGTGCAGCGCCACCGCGCATCGGAGCTGGATGTTCTCTTCTTTGACGCCGTAGTCGTCAAGGAGCTCGAGCAGCCGTGTGATCATGATCTGTCGGATATCCGGCCGGGCCATCAGCGGAAACGGTTGGCAGTTGTCGTCGAAGGCGATCAGCACCCGTGAGCTCGGCCCAACGATCTCGGCGAGCGGTTCCATGCCGACCGGCTGTTCCAGGGCCTCTCTCAGGGCGCGTGGGATGCCGCGCTTGGGGATCCCTTCGATCGCTGGCGGCGGATAAAGCACGGTGCCGTGATCCGGTAGGTCAGCCGCCAGTAGTGTATTGCCCGAGTACGTCAGGTATTTCATCCGTCGAGCGTCTCGGTCGGGTCGTGGATTTCGAATGCGACTTTCGTGACCCCCCGGCGCCCGGCCTCGAGCGCGCACTGGATCGCCTCACGGTAATCGGTGAGAGAAAAGCGAGCGCCGACGAGCGGCGAGAGCTGGTCGTTCAACTCGGTGGCGAGCGACAGCGCCCAGTCGAAGGTGTCTACGTCAGCGGTGTAGCTGCCCCGGAGCTCGAGCTCCTTGTGCCACATCGCTGTCCAGTCGATTCCACGCGGTACACCGGGCATGCCGACGACGATAACCGTGCCCCTGGCTCGGGTAAAGCGCATCGCATCGTCGATCGTTTTTCCCGTACCTACACAGTCGAAAACCGCGTCGGCACCGCCGATAGCTGTCGGTGGGCCGATCTCCGGCTGCAGCAGCTCGGCCCCGACCGCTTGGGCCAGGCGATCGCGCATCCCGTCACCGGTAGGCAACACGAGGTCGGCTCCCAGGCGACGGGCAACCTCGATCTGGTGTGGGTACTTGGCGACCGCTATTACCCGACACTTAGGTCCCGCGTGTCGCAGCGCCGCAATCGTGAGGACGCCAATTGTCCCGCAACCTAGCACTACGACGGTGTCGTCTTCGTGGAGCGGTGCTTGTTGCACCGCGTTCAGACAGCAAGCGAACGGTTCAACTAGGACCGCGCTAGCGTCGGACATGGCATCTGGCACGCGGTGGAGCTGTGACTGGTGGGCCACGAACCCCTGGCTCCAACCGCCGCCCGTATCGCGACAGTACCCGGTCTGGATGCCAGCGCCGATCGCGCCGCGGGTGACATTCCGACAATGACCGAGGTCGCCTGCCCGACAAGCCGGGCAGAGATCGTCGATGCCACGAATGGCGCAGTGAAGGGGTGGCGCGAGACAGACCCGGTCGCCCTTTTTGACGGATGTCACATCCTCAGCGGTCTCGTCGACGATACCGACCACCTCGTGTCCGAGGATGAACGGTGTCGAGGTCAACGGCGAGAAGTAGGTACTGCCCTGGGCGGTGATGGTGGCGAGATCGGAACCGCAGATCCCGCTCAGAATCGGCTTGACCCGCGTCCAGTCGGGACCCGGCATGGGAAGCGGCTCGACCTCGGCTAGGCGCACGACGCCGATCCGTGAAGTCCCGATCCCCGGGCGCCGCCGACCGAGCGCTCTAGTCGCCAGAAATCGGGGCACACTGCGGACGTACTGGAGCGCTAGCACGGTGCCGATCAGCGGGCTTTAATTGCGGGCCCGGGAATCGTGCTGTCCCAGACGTAGACACCCCAACGGTGGGCACGGGCGCTCTGGAGCAGGCGACGACCGGGATTCACGACTGCCGGCCGGCCGACCGTTTGAAGCATGGGTAGATCGTCCAAACTGTCTGCGTACGCAAACGATCGTGACAGCGAGATCTGGTTCTCGGCGGCGTATTCAGTAACCGCATCGGCTTTGGTCTGGCCGGCAATTGGCTGTCCCTCGATCGCGCCGGTGTAAACACCGTCGGCTATCGTCAGCCGGGCCGCAATGATGTCGTCGGCGCCGACGTGATCGGCCACGAGTTTGACGATCTCCACGAGTGAACCAGAGACCAGAACCACCCGGTCGCCCCGATCGCGGTGTTCCGCGACTCTTGCTACCGCGGCCGGAAGGAGGCGCGGACGGATGTGATGCTCGAACAACTCCTGAGCGCGGCGTTGCAGCTCGTCCGGTGACACAGGTCGGTAGATGCGGTAGAACGCCCGCTGGAATATTCCTCGGTTCACTCGGTCGAGTGCTAGGTAGTACGGAATACGGGGCAGAAACCCCGCCTTCCAAAGCCTGCGCTGACTGGGTGGCATACCAATGGTCCGGATCTCGACCGCATAGCGGACGACGTTGCTCGCGACTAGGGTCCCATCGACGTCAAAGAAAGCGCCTTTCTGCCTCATTCAGCTCGGCCTCCGGCGCCATTACCGCCGCCTGGATCTCGTTGGCCGTTTGACATGCTCACGATCGTGTTCCGCACGTCGGTGGTAATCTCACGGTAGAGGCGGTTGTTCGGAATCCGACCGTCAACCTTCTCGTACGCATCCATTGTGATCGGATGGCCGAACTCGATCGTTAGCCGTTGTCTGCGTGGCAGGTTTTGGCCAACGGGCAGCGCCTCGTGGGTTCCGGCTATGTAGACCGGTACGATGGGCGCCCTGAGCTCCCACGCAATGAGTCCCAAGCCAGGCTTGAAAGATTGGACCTCGCCGCTTCGCGACCGGGTCCCCTCAGGGAAGATGAGCGCCGATTCACCACGCGCAAGAATCGACTTGACCGTCCTGAGTCCGGCCAGCGATGTCTCTTCGCGTTCGATCGGCACGACGTTCAGGAACGTGCTGAAGAACCATCCCTTGAGCGTCGTGTCAAAGAAATAGTCACGCGCGCCGAGCACATGGATTGACCGCGCTGCTTCTGGACCATGTGCAAGACGAACTGCAGACAGCACGGCCGGAGCGTCAAGGTGGCTCGAGTGGTTGGCGGCGAGTAAGTACGGTCGCTTCCGCGGCAACCGCTCGGTGTGGATCAGCTCGAGTTCGAAGTACGACGTGTACAGCGCCTCGAGCCCGCGGCCTGCGGTACCCAGCAACCACCGGTCCATCGGTTTTCGCTCCGGATACGGAAGGGTTGAGCGAAGCACGGGTGCCGGACGAGCAGCGTCCGACTTCTCAGGCGGCGGTTGCTCGGGAGCCACGATCGCCAACAGCTGCTCCACCGTTTCCACCTCGGCGGCAGCCTCGTCGTCAAGCGTATCGCCGATCGCCTGCTCGACGAACAGAAACAGCTCGATTGCGCGCAGCGAGTCGAGTCCCAAGTCTTCGTATAGATGACTGGCCGGCGAGATCTCGTCGAGCGGTCGACCCGAGAGCCGTGCCAGCTCAGCATACAGCTCGGCCTTGAGTTCCGGACGACCGGATTCGCTCACCACCGCCGGCGTTTCACGATCGGTGCGAACGCGCGTGGTGCGCTCTATCCAGCCTTTCAAGCGCACCCGGTCGATCTGCCCGTCGCTCTTGCGGGGCAGGGGACCTTCCCAGATATGAACCTGTTGCAACCGGTGATAGCTGGGGAGCTCGCGCCCCTGCACCTGAACTTGGCGCTGGATCGATCTTTGAACCTCGTCGGCCGACTCGTCTTCCAACAACTGCGGATCGGGCTCGACGATCGCGTGCACTTCCTCGGTCAGGCCGCTCGGGATCCCGACGACACATATCTCCCGCACTGGAGGCAGCGCCCGGTAGATCGCTTCCAGATCCATCGGATAGACGTTCTTGCCCGCCCCCGTTACGATCACGTCTTTCTTGCGACCCGTGATGTACAGGTAGCCATCGGCATCGACCCATCCCAAATCGCCGGTATGGAACCATCCGTCGACCATGACTCGGTCGGTGGCCTCGGGGTTGTTGTAGTAACCCTTCATGAGGCTGGGGCTCTGAACGATGATCTCGCCTACGCCCTCATTGTCGGTGTGGTAGAGTCTCAGTTCAACGCCCGGTAACGGTTTGCCGCACGAAGCGGGACGACTCTGGTACAACGGGTTCACGGTCAGTACCGGTGCCGTCTCGGTGAGCCCGTAGCCCTCGTAGATCGTTAAGCCCAGCGCGCGGTAGTCTTGGTACAGCTCCGCACCGAGCGCCGAGCCGCCGCTTACGAAGAAGCGCACGCTGCCGCCCAGCTCCTGGTGGACGCGACTGAAGATCTGACGACCGATATTGCGGTTAAACGTTCGTTCCCACGAACGGCTGATCTGTTTGGTCGTCTCCATCAGGTTTGAGCGCAGCGGCGATTTCCCGGCCCGCAGGACGCGCCGCTCGAGATCATCGCGAATGAGCGCGTACAAAGTCGGCACCCCGAGCATGATCGTGGTGCCGGTCTCACGCATCGTCTCCAGGATCACCTTGGGCTTCAACGATTGCACGTAGCTGATCGTCCCGCCGTGATAAATCGGGGTGAGAAAGCCGCACGTGAACTCCAGGGCGTGATAGAGGGGGAGCACCGAAAGTAGCCTGTCGTTGTGGCTGACTGACAATGTGCGGCTGACGCCGAACAGGTTGTTCAAGAAGTTGCGATGAGTGTGGATCGCCCCGCGTGGGTCGACCGCGGTCCCGGTGGTAAAGATGATCGACGCGGGATCGTCAGGCCGAACTCGATCAGCCTTGGTCATGGCCGGCGGTTCCGTCTCCGCTGGACGCGTGCTCCTCGGGTAGCTATCGAGGTCGAACGATCGGCAGCTGTGGTTCACGTTCAAGACCAGGATCGCCGAGTCGGACCGCTCGTTCTCCTCTAACCCTTCAGGCGCCAAACGCTCAAAACACGATTTCGAAGCGAGGATCGCTTGCGCACCGACAAACCGCGCCGTGGACCACACTTCACGATGCCATGTTTGGGCGTCGAGCGGGACGACGACCAATCCGATCGACGCCGCGGCCAAGTAGGCCAGGCCCCATTCTGGCTGGTTCTCCGAATAGAGCACCACCCGATCACCTTTGTGAAGGCCGAGTCTCCGGAACCGCTCACGGATCTCCTCGGATCGCTGTTTCAACTCGGCGTATGTGATCTGGTCCCACCGGCCATTCCTCTTCATTTGTAGAGCGGTTCGATCGGGGAACTTCTGTGCGGATTGGCTCAACAAGTCGTTGATGGTCGATATCGACGCTCGCTGTGCGGCAGCCTCGTCATCGAGTTCGAGCGTTCCGGCGCGTTCGACCTTTAGGATGTGTTTCTTGATCCCGGCGATGTGGACATGCATGTAGTGAGGCCAGTTGATCCGCGTGACATCGAAGTTGTAACGACGACGCTCTTCCTCGCTCAGCGCTTCGAACAGTTGCATCGTGTTGTCGATCTCGAATCGGCAGTTGAGGTTCAGATACGGTTCGTACAGTTCGCCGTAGTAGTAGAGCGTTTCCATCGCGGCGAGCCGCGCAGCGAGTCGGCGGCGGTACTTCTGGCTCCGCTTGCTCAGCACGCCCCAAGCGATAAGACGGCGAAGAATGCGCTCGAATCGTTTGAGTGGTTTGGCCTTGGCCCGATACATCTGCCGAAACTGTTCCGGTTCCGGAAACGACAGCGGTTTCACTCGGATTGGCTGGTCGTTCTTGTCTAGCATCGGATTGGCGATGAAGTAGCGCACGATGAGATCGTGCAGTCGACCCATGTTGATGGGGTTTCGGGACCCGGTGGCCACCTGATAAATCGCCACCCCGCGTTCCCTGGCCAGCTTCGGTATCGCCGCCAAGATGGTATTGACGACCATATCGGCCGGAACGAGGTCAAGCGTGACGTCGGGATTCAGCGGGAGGGACCGTAGACGCCCCTTTCCAATTGCTGCTATCAATGGGTCGGCCATGCGCAGTCCGTCCAGCCAGCCCGGACTCGGCTCGGCCAAGCTGCTCTCGATGATTGCCGGTCGCACCACCGCCACCGGCAAATCGCCGCGCTGTCTGAGAACGATCTGTTCGCCGAGCGCCTTGGTGTAGGTGTAGGTGTCGTTCCAGCCTCGTTGGCGAGCCCACTTCATGCCCTCTTCGGTCAGCCGGTTCTGTATCCATCGGCTACGGAGGTTCTGGATCATCTCGCGTCGCGGCTCGGCTCGTCCGGCACCCCGGCCGCGTCGGCGCTGGACGAGTGCCTGGACCAACTCGCGGCGTACGTCCGCGCCCTCGCCCTGTTCGCGAGCAGCGGCGATGATCTCGTGGATCCGTGTGATATCGCGTTCTGGATCCGTGAATTGACGCGGTGGGAACGGTTTGTCCGACTCGGTGCTGTGGTGAAACGTCTCAACAACGGGCTCGTCCGTTGCCCCACAGACGTAGGCTGTCGAAACGTGGATGAGGATAGCCCGCTGGCAGGCGGAGGTGAAGTCCGTCACGCGCCCCGCCCCCAAAGTGTTGAGGTCGAGAGCATCGTCTAGCGGCGCGTCGAACGAAACGACCGCGGCGCTGTTGATTACAACGTCCAAATCGCGTTCGAGTTGGGCCCGGACTTTGGGATCGATCCCCAGGCCGTCCTGCGAGATGTCGCCAGCTACAGCGTGGAGTTTCTCCTCGAGGAAGCGTTCCAGTCGCTCACCATGGCGATAGCGCAGTCGATCAAAGACGCTGGATTGGAACAGCTCACGGCGCAGCCGCTCGACGGGTGTCTGGACCCGTCCGCCAAACTTGCGCTTGGGGCGGATCAACACGTTGATCCGTTCGACATCGGGTGCTGCCCAGAGGATCTTTTCGACCAACGGCTGCCCCAGAAAACCGGTTGCCCCGGTAACGAGCAGCTGTTTTCCTCGCAGGAATTCGGAGATCGTGTCCATCCGGGTCAGCCCCCGTTTGCCGACGAGGAGCCCACAACGACCTTGAGCGATCGCGGTACGACCGAAGCCTCGAGTGGTGAGGTGCCGATCAGGTCGCCATCGAACATCTTCGGCATCGGCTCCGGTGACGTTATGCGCACGGTCCGCGACTGGTGGAGCGTAAAGCTCGGGTGGTCAAGATGTCTCCCGCGATAAGCCTTCGGGAAGTTAAGCATCAGGTTGAGCCGGCCGATATCGTCGACGATGACTACGTCCAGCAACCCGTCGTCGATCTGCGCGCCCGGGGCCATGTGGAGCCCGCCACCGGTGTAGGGAGTGTTTTGAATCATGACCGCGACCGACTCCATCTCCAAGGTTCGATCATCGAGCTCGATCACGAGGCGCACCGGGCGCAAGCGGTACAGACCCTTGTAGACGGAAACAAAAAAGGCCGGCGGTCCCTTGAGCCAACGGGCGCGGTTGGCCGCGTCGGCAACGATCGTCGGAAACCCAAGACCGAGTACCGAGATGAAGTGACGATCGCGTTCGCGGCCGACATCGATCGCCCTCACGGATCCACCGATCGCCAAGTCGAGGCTAGCCTCGATATCGTTGAGCGGTAGGCCGAGGCTCCGGGCGACGTCATTGCCGGTTCCCACCGAGATGACCGCCAGCTCAGTGTCGGAGCCCACCAGCCCCTCTACGACCTCGCCAACCGTTCCGTCGCCCCCCATGACCGCCAAGCGCGGTTCGGCCGCCTCCGCCGCGCGTCGGGCCAGCTCGGTGGCATGGCCGGGGTATTCGGTAAGGACCGGTAAGCAATCAAGGCCGCGGCGCCGGATAATGCACGCGAGCTGCGCTACGTTCTTGTCGCCTTTCCCGTGCCCGGCGCGCGGGTTCGCGATGATCTTCATGGCAGACTAACCAAACTAAGGATCGGTCCTGCAATGGTCTACCGGGGCGCGGTTGATGCTGTCGTCGTGGGTGGAGGGCTAGTGGGGTGCCTCGTTGCACGGGCGCTGGCGGCTGCGGGGCTGAGCGTGGCGCTCATCGAGCGCGATCTCGAGCTGGGCCGCCGCGCGTCGACGGCGGCCGCCGGGATGCTCTCACCTCAGATGGAGGCTGCCGAGGGGCTGCTGGCCGAGAGCTCGGCCCGAGCCGAGTCGATGCTCACCTTCTGCCTCGCGGGGCGGGACCGGTACCCGAGCTTGGTCGAGTCGCTCAGTCGCGAGACGGGATTGGAGATCGAGTACCGAGCCCGTGGCACGCTTGTCGTTGCGACCGAACCGACACGAGCGGGAGCGCTGGCGATTGCGGCTGCCGCCCACGCGGCCCGCGGGTTGGCTGCGGAGTTCGTCGATCATGACGACGCCCGTCGGCTGGAGCCTTCGTTGGCCGCCGGCATCGAGGGTGGGCTGTTGCTACCCGATGACCACCAGGTCGACGCCGTGGCCCTGGTCGGTGCGGCCGCTCGGGCCGTCGCGGCCGAGCCTCAGGTGCGACTTGAGATGAACTGTCGGGTGGTTGGGGTCGACACCGCAGCCGGCCGAGTGACAGGCGTTCGAACGGAGCGATCGGGTGGTGCCACTGACTATCAGGCGGCGAACCTGGTGGTGGTCGCTGCGGGGGCATGGAGCGGAAGCGTCGAGGGGCTCCCGCGGCGGCTGGACGTGTTGCCGGTCAAAGGCCAAATGGTGGCGGTGGATGGGCGGGTGGCAGGCTTGACGCATACCGTGGGTGGACCCGGGGCCTACTGCGTGCCGCGCGGCGATCACCGAGTGCTGATCGGTGCCACGGTCGAACGGGCTGGGTTCGATGTGACCGTAGATGAGACGGCCATTGAGGGGCTAGTGGCGGCGGCCGCCGAGTACGTTCCGGTGCTAAAACATGCGGATCGGCTCCGCGCGTGGGCGGGGATCCGGCCGGGTACACCCGACGCGCTCCCAATCGTGGGTCCCGACCCGGACATCGATGGGCTGGTGTACGCCACCGGTCACTACCGCAACGGCATCCTCCTCGCCCCGATCACTGCCGAAGCGGTAGCCGCGCTGGCGATCGGCCTAGAGCCACCAGTCGATCTGGCACCGTTTGCGCCAGACCGTTGTACTGACCCTCTTCAGGGCGTGGAGAGCGGTTAGTACGTAACCGTACTAATGCCGGCGGGCCCGTTGCGTGGTTCATGGCGGCCGCAATACCTTGAACGTCATCGACGCGCACGCGACAACCACCGTCCCTCGGCCGACCTCGAAGGCTGAATCCGTTCTGTCGGGATCACTCCAGGCCGCGGCCCAGGTCCGCCGGTCGGGCCGGGTGGGGTACCGACAGGCCTGGGCGCTCCAGCGCCAGTTGCTAGCCGCACGACGCCAGCGGCGGATCCCGGACACGCTCGTGCTGCTGTCCCATCCACCTGTCATCACCATGGGCCGCGGAGGCCGACCTGAGCACCTGGTTGGGTCAATGCGCGAGCTGTCGGCTCGCGGGGTCGAGTACGTCGAGACCGATCGTGGTGGCGACGTCACGTTTCATGGTCCTGGTCAGGTCGTGGGATACGCCATCGTCGACCTGACGCAACGGAAGCGCGACCTACACCGTTACCTGAGGGACCTCGAGGAGGTAATTGTGCGCGCGGTGGCGGAGTTTGGGATCGATGCCGGTCGCGTCCCAGGCCTGACGGGTGTTTGGGTGGGAGACGCCAAGCTGGCGGCCATTGGGGTTCGAGTATCGCGATGGATTACCCACCACGGGTTCGCGCTCAACGTTGACACTGATTTGTCGTACTTCGACCTGATCGTTCCGTGCGGGATCACCGACAAGCGAGTCACGTCGATGGAAACACTGCTTCGACGCGACATCGATCGTGACGCGGTCGAGGACGCCCTCGCCCGTTCGTTCTCTAGAGTGTTCGGGGCCAAAAATGACACGTAGCTCTGCGATTCGGCAGCGGCGACCCGACTGGCTCAAGATCCGGGCTGGGGGAGGCCCACACTACGTGGGCGTCAAGCAGGTTGTGCGCGAGCACGGCCTGCACACCGTTTGTGAGGAAGCGCACTGTCCGAACATCGGTGAGTGTTGGGGCCACGGGACCGCCACGTTCATGATCCTCGGTGACACCTGCACGCGTGGGTGCCGCTACTGCGCCGTCAACAAGGGGATGCCAACCGAGCTCGATCTCGAGGAGCCAAATCGACTGGCAGATGCCGTTGTGCGGATGGGGTTGTCGTACGTGGTAATCACATCGGTCGACCGTGACGACCTCGCAGACGGCGGAGCAGGAGTTTTTGGTGATTGCATCCGCCGGATTCGTGAGCGATCGCCGGGAACGGTTGTCGAAACGTTGGTGCCGGACTTTCAGGGGAACCCGTCAGCGCTCAGAACCGTGCTCGATGCCCGACCGGAAGTGCTCAACCACAATATTGAAACCGTGCCGCGGCTCTATCGGCGAGCGCGTGGCGGGGGTGTGTACGAGACCTCGCTCGAACTACTAGAGCGCGCACGCGCGTGGGCACCGTGGGTGGTTACAAAAACCGGCATGATGCTCGGGTTGGGGGAGCAGATATCCGAGGTGTTGACGGTGATGCGCGACTTGGTTGAGCGCAGCGTCGACATCTTGACGATCGGTCAGTACTTGCGGCCGTCCGAGTGGCACCTGCCGGTTCACCGGTTTGTGCATCCCGACGAGTTTCTGGAGCTCGCTCAGCAGGGAGAAGCGATGGGGTTCGCGCACGTCGAAGCCGGCCCGCTCGTCAGAAGCTCTTACCGCGCCGACCGCCAACTGCTAAGAAGTCGGTTGGCGAGCGGTTTGACAAACCTCGCAGAGACGGGCTAAACGCCGAAACATCCCGATGGCTGAAGAACAGGGCACCCAGTTTTCCTTTCCCGCCAAGTATCGCCTGACCGGCGAGATGGAGGGTTGCACCGACGAGCGAAAGCTCGAGTTGTTCGAGCGTCTGTTGAAGACGCGCGAATTCGACGCCCGCATGCGAAAGCTGTTTCGCCAGGGACGCTTCGAGGGCACGTTCTACTCTCAGATCGGGCAGGAAGCTTGCGACGTGGTGATCGCCTACCAGCTCGATAAGCAGGATTTTGTCGGGCCGTCGCACCGCGACTTGGGCGCCTCGACCGGCAAGGGAGTGCCGCTCAAGTACCTCACGGCCCAAGTCTACAATCGCGTCGATTCTCCGGACGGCGGTCGTTACACGGCGTGCCACTATTGGCATCCGGAGTTCTGGGTGATGAACCCGTCGACATCAATCGTCATGAACTGGGTTGCCGCTACTGGCGCCGCGTTCGGCTACAAGATGCTCAAGAAGGACAACGTAGCGGTGGCGTTCTGCGGCGACGGGGCCACTGCCCACGGCGATTTTCACGAAGCGTGCAACTTCGCCGGTGTCCACCGGCTCCCGATCGTCTATGTCGTCCAGAACAATCTCTGGGCGGAATCGCTGCCGGTGGCGCTGACCACTGCGCTCACGGATCTGAGTCACCGCGCCGACGCTTACGGTTTCCCGGGCGTGTCGATCGATGGGAACGATGTTGTTGAAACCTGGAACACGACGCGCGAGGCGTTGATGCGTGCTCGCAGCGGGGCAGGCCCGACGCTGATCGAGATGAAGACATACCGTTGGCACGGTCACTCCGATATCGACCCGGCGGATTACCGTTCCGACGACGAGGTCGCGCACTGGATGGAGCGCGACCCCATACCGCGATACGAGCAGTACCTCCGCGAGCAAAAGGTTCTGGACGACGACGCTCTGGCCGAGGTGCGCAAGCGAATCGAGACCGAGATCGAGGAAGCGGTCGATTTCGCCGAGAACAGCCCGCGCCCGGCCCCGGACGCGTACCAGAGCCACGTCTACGCTGAGGTGTATCCCGGCTTTGAGTTTGGTGACCGAAATCCCGGCGGCGCGAATGGCTGAGATCACCTACATCGATGCCATCAACCGAACCCTGCACGAAGAGATGACACGCGACGAGACGACGTTTTTGATCGGCGAGGACACCGGTATCTACGGCGGAGTCTTCAAGGCGACGCGAGGGTTGCTGGAAGAGTTTGGCCCCGATCGGATCATCGACAGCCCGATCTCGGAATCGCTGATCGCGGGGATGACCGTGGGGGCTGCGATGGTGGGTTGCCGACCGCTACCGGAGATCCAGTTCGCAGATTTCATCAGCCCGGCGTTCGACCAGATCGTCCAACAGGTGGCTCGCTACTACTGGCGCACGCAGGGTGCGTTCGAGATGCCGATTACCCTCCGCTGCCCGTACGGTGGCGGTGTCGGTGGTGGCGTTTTCCACTCGCAGTCGAATGAGGCGTGGTTCATGAACACACCCGGGCTGGTGATGGTTGCGCCTGGCTCCGTGCGTGACGCGGCTGGCCTGCTCCGCTCGGCGATCCGCAGCCAGGATCCGGTGCTTTATTGGGAGCACAAGAAGCTGTATCGATCGCTGAAGGACGACCTGCCGGAGGGAGATGAGACGCTGACCCCGATCGGCAAGGCCGAAGTCGCTCGGACGGGTTCACATGTAACTGCGATCTCATTTGGCTACACCTACCGGTTGTGTCTTGAAGCCGCTGATCAGTTGGCCGAGGACGGGATCGAGGTCGAAGTGATCGATCTGAAGACGTTGCTTCCCCTCGATAAGTCGACGGTGATCGAGTCGGTCGCCAAGACCGGCAAAGCCGTAATTGTGCATGAGGCGCCGAAGGTGGGTGGAATCGGCGGGGAGATCGCGGCCATACTGGCCGAGGAGTGTTTCTGGGAACTCGACGCGCCGATCACCCGCGTGGCGGGTTACAACACGTCGTTTCCGGCAGCCCGCACGATGGAAGAGCACTACATGCCGTCAACGGCGCAGATCGCCGCGGCGCTCAAGAGCGCGGTCGAGACATAGAGGCTACACGATGCCGCTAGAGATCACGGTCCCCTCACTCGGCCAGAGCGTGCCCGAGGCGATTGTGGGGCAGTGGCTCAAGAACGTGGGAGACCCTGTCGCGGCCGACGAAGCGGTGGTCGAGCTCGAGACCGACAAGATCAACGTCGAAGTAACGGCGTTCCGGGGTGGCACGTTGGCCCGCATCGATCGGGGCCCGGGCGAAGCTGTGGCGGTGGGCTCGGTGTTGGGCTTGATCGCTGTGGAAGGCGAGGATGCGACTGAGGTCGCAGCCTCGGGGCCGAGCGCGCCAGCAGCCCCCGACCAGCAAGAGGGGAGCGTTGCCGCGCCGGAGCCGGTGGTCGCGCCGCCGCCGGCTGCCGCTACCGAGACGGTTATCCCCGAAGGCGCCAAGACATCGCCCGCCGTCCGCAAGCTCGCTCGGGAGCACAAGCTCGATTTGAACCAGGTCGCTGGAAGTGGCCACGGGGGTCGGGTGACGAAGGACGATGTGTTGGCGCACGTAGCGTCAGGGGCTGCTGCTTCGGTGGCTCCGACAGCGCCGGCAGCGCCCGCTCCAGCGCCCGTATCGACGCCCTCTCCCGCTCGCGACTACGCCGCCGACGAGCCGATCGAGCGTGTGCCGATGACGCCGATACGAAAGACGATCGCGCACCGAATGGCAGAGTCAAAGCACACAGCAGCTCATGTCACGACCGTCGACGAGTGTGACTTTGGAGCGTTGGTCGAGCTAAGAGCCCGGATCAAGGAGGCGTTCGCGACCGAGCACGGGTTCAAACTGACGTATATGCCATTCATCATGAAGGCGGCGATTGCAGCGCTCAAGGAGTTCCCGCAAGTGAATGGTTCGATCGATGGCCAGGACATCGTCTATCACCGCTATTACCACATCGGCGTGGCCGTCCATACCGAACCCGGCCTCGTCGTCCCGGTCGTCAAGCACGCTGACCGGCAATCGGTCGTCGAGATCGCCGGGGCGATTGACGACCTGGCCACGCGAGCACGCGAACGGAAGCTCGAGATGAGTGATATCCAGGGCGCCACGTTTACGCTCTCGAACGCCGGCGGATTTGGGGCGCTGCTGTCCACGCCGATCATAAGCCAGCCCGAATCGGCGGTGCTCGGGATCCATAAGATCCAAGACCGACCAACAGCGGTCGATGGCAAAGTCGTGATTCGGCCGATGATGTGGTTTGGCTTGTCGTACGATCATCGACTCGTGGACGGGACGCCGGCGGTGCAGTTCTTGAGACGAGTTTGTGTGCTTCTCGAGGACCCGGAACGGCTCCTCTTGGAGGCGTGACAACTGACTGATTCAACCGCCGAGCTCAGCGTTGATCTAGCCATCATCGGATCCGGCCCCGCTGGCTACGTGGCGGCGATCCGAGCCGCCCAGCTCGGACTCAGTGTGGCGTGCATCGAGCGCGATGCATTGGGTGGCACGTGCCTCAACGTGGGCTGCATCCCGTCCAAAGCGCTGCTCGATGCGACCGAGCATTTGGCGTGGATTCGCGAAGACGCCGGTAAGGTCGGGATCGTCGTTGGTGACGTGGTGGTCGATTGGCCGAAGATGCAGAAGCACCGTAAGCGAGTAGTCTCGGCCAGCTCGAAAGGTGTCGCCTACCTGTTTCGAAAAAACGGTATCGAGCATGTCGAAGGCGCCGGTGAGTTTGTCGAGCCGGGTCTGATCGAGGTTGTCGGTCAGGACTCGACCCGCCGTGTGCGCGCGAGCTCAACCGTGATCGCTACCGGCTCGGCGCCGATCGCATTGCCTGGAACACCGTTCGACGGCCAACGGGTCATCTCGTCAACCGAGGGTCTGGCGATGGAGCAGATCCCCACGTCTCTGATCGTCGTCGGGGGTGGGTATATCGGCCTCGAAATGGGCTCAGTGTACCAGCGGGTTGGATCGCGAGTGACCATCGTCGAAGCGCTCGATACGATCCTCCCCGGGATGGACGGCGAACTCGCGGCAGAGGGGTTCAAGGCATTCACCAAACAGGGGCTCGACATCCGCACTTCGACGCTCGTCACCGCTGCCAACGTGACCGACCAGGGCGTAGAGGTCGAGCTGTCGGCCAGTGGCGAGAGCGAGACCGCGTCGGCCGACGTGATGCTCGTGGCGATCGGGCGGCGACCGGTGACCGATGGGCTCCACCTCGATCGTGTTGGGGTTGCCACCGACGAGAAGGGATTTGTCGAGGTCGATCAACACTTTCAGACCAGCGCGCCGAACATCTATGCAGTGGGCGACGTCATCGGCGGCAAGATGCTGGCCCATAAGGGATCCGAAGAGGGTGTCGTGGTCGCCGAGCGGATCGCCGGGCAGGACAGCGAGATGGACTACTTTCCGATACCGGGTGTCGTCTACACGCACCCAGAAATCGCAACCGTTGGACTATCGGAAGAGGAAGCCAGTGCCGCCGGTCACGAAGTCCGGGTCGGTCGTTTCCCGTTCTCAGCCAACGGGCGGGCGCGCAGCATGAATGACACCACCGGGTTCGTGAAGTTGGTCGCCGACGCTCATTCCGATCAGATGCTGGGTTGTCACATCCTCGGGCCCAGGGCCGGGGACTTGATCGCCGAAGTCGTGGCCGCGGCGGCTTTCCGAGCCAGTGCCGAGGACATCGCGCTCACCGTTCACGCCCACCCCACGTTGGCTGAGGCGATCAAGGAAGCTGCGCTCGACGTACACGGCGAGGTCGTCCACCTCTAGCACTAGACTTGCTAGACATCGTCATTGCGCGGTCTCGACTCCTGCGATGGATAGACGAGCTCGTTCATTTCCCGGATGATCTGGGTCAAGTGTCTAAAGAGTCCCTCGACAAGCGTATAGTTGTCGGCCATGACCTGGATCATGTCGTCACGGTGGATGGCTAGTGTTTGCGTCGGTTTGGTGGCCACCAGGCTTACGGATCGCGGTCGCTGGTCGAGGATCGAGAACTCGCCGATCACGTCACCGGCCCCCTTCTGGAAGACCGCCAGATCGCCTCGCTCACCGCGAACCTCGCCCTCCAACACGACGTACAGATACTCACCCGCCTCACCCTCGTAGAATAGGTGCTCATCGCGGTCGAAGGAGCGCTCCTCAGCTACCGCAGCCAGCTGCAGAAGATCGTCGGCGTCGAGATGACGCATCAGCTTGGCATGCCTAAGGGCGGCCGCTTTCTCAACCGTTGACCTTGCCACTCGCTCCTCTTGTTCGCGGGTGTCGATCGCAACGCCAACGCGCCGGGCCAGCGGGGCGGCGTACGCCTTGAGCCATGGTTGACCGTGCTCCAGGGCGATCGTCAGATCGGACTCGAGCGATGCATCCTCTAGCCGAAACCACTGACGCCCAGCCTCGACCCGCTGCGGCCGAGAGTAATCGGCATCGATCAGCGGAACGACGACTCGCGAGTCCTCTCGGTCGAGAGCGGTTTCCAACAGCTCGATGGCGTGCGCCGCGTGCTCTGACCTGCCTCCGGCGAGGCCGGCGTACGCGAAGTAGATCGTTCGCGGACTGTGCAGCAGTGCCTCGAGCCGGAACGCGCGTTCGACCGATCGTTCGCCGCGCAGGCTAAGCGCCCAAGCATACGTGCTGGCGCTCTCAGCGTCCTGTGCGTCCAGCCCCTCCTCGAATCGAGAGAGCGTGAGCAGTTGGCGCTCGGTGTCATAGGCTTCAGACAGCTCGGCCTCCAGCTGACGCCGAATAACGGTGGTCGGTAGCTCCCACGAAGGGTGTCGACGGCGGAGCTTGTTGAGCGCTTTGAGGGTCGACAACCGCACGTCCGTTTGGGTCAGAAACGGCAGCCCGTCGGCGAGCGCGAAGAAGGCCGCCGGGGTGGCGATCTCGACGAACACACTCGGCAGCCACTGCCGGGGTAGAGCCGGATCGCGGAGGAACGCAGAGAGGTGCGGCACCGCGGCGTCGCCAATTGCGGCTATCGCCCGGGTCACGAGACGACGGGTGTCCGCCGGCTCGAGGTGCGGCACCAGGGGTTCCAGCAGTTCGACTCGACGGGCCGCGCCGGCGCTCGAGATCGCCGCCCGAACCACCGCCGGGTCGTCATCTGCCAGAAGCGCGCTGAGCCGACTCTGAAGCAGGTGGTCGCTCGGCAGCCGAGCCAGCGCGCGAGCGCAAGCCGCCCTCCGCGGGGCCATTCCCGGTGCGGTATCGCCGATCAAACGGTTTAGCACGTCGGTTGCCGCTCGTTCATGCTCTCGACCACCGTGGGCCAGGAAGCACGCCAAGGCTGTCTCCAGGGTGTTGGGCTCGGAAGATTTGAGCCACGTTTCCATGCGTGCCAATTGGCGCTCGGGCTCGAACCGGCTGGCGAGGATCGTCGCCTGCGCTCGCACCATCGGGTCTGAATTGTCGAGTAGCGGTCGGATCTGGC
>Ga0255057_10000099_pt1 | contig 45838 bp, 49 predicted proteins | sample Cases_109_6_MG_FD_189022 | JGI IMG/M metagenome (GOLD analysis project Ga0255057, IMG submission 189022) | Seawater microbial communities from Amundsen Gulf, Northwest Territories, Canada - Cases_109_6 | ecosystem: Environmental > Aquatic > Marine > Gulf | place: Canada: Northwest Territories... | reverse complement strand
CGCTGTCACGGGTCGCTGGGTAGTGGGGCGTCGCCGCGGTTGGGGGAGCGAGGTTCGCCGCTGGTTAGGCGGCGAGGCGAGGTGGGACTCGTATGACTTCAGTGGAGGTGAGGGGATTTGAACCCCTGACCCCTACGTTGCGAACGTAGTGCTCTGCCGAGCTGAGCTACACCCCCGAAGGTGAGTTGGATTGTATGTCGGCGTTGGCGGGACCTGAAAGTCAGCTCGGGAGATATCGAGTCCTGTTCGGCCTCGATCTGTCCCTCGGTGCCTGGCTTTGCTCGACGCCTTGTGTTAGCTGAGAAGTAGCCAGCCACCGCCAACTATGAGAGCCATGGTGCCGAATGCGAGGCCGACCGTCGGCCAGGGCATCTCGAACGGGAAACGGGATTCGGCGAACCCGTCCGGGTCCCAGATCACCCTGACGGCTCCCCGGTGACGTTTATGAGCCACCACTTGCAGATCCAGGCGTTCTCCCAGCGGTCCGGTCGCTTCGACGCGGTGGATCGTGTTGTGGCCTTCGAGGCGCGTGCCCATCACTGTGCCGTAGAGCGTGATCGATCGTCCGCCAGCCAAGGACTAACCCCCTCCTGGAACGTTGATAGCACAACGGGATGGACGTAAGCAACTGGGGAGGGGTCTCACGCGAAGAAGGACCCTGAGCGGGTCCCTCTCACGCTGGTGTGGCGAAGATCAGCCGTTGTGCTTTTTGCCGCCCTTGTTGCCGCGGTTCGGCTTCTTACCCTTGTCGGGGCGGTCTGATTTATGGTCCTTGCCGGAGAACTCATCTCCGGTATCGAAGGTGTCGCCGTCGCCGTCGCCGTCGCCCTCTTGGGCGGCGGCGTAGACGGGTGAATGCTCGTTACGTCCGTGGTGCTTTCTGAGGGCCGAGACCAGCGCTCCGAAGTTCCTCGGGGGATTCTCGAAGAAGATCTCGAGGAGAGCGCTTTGCTCTTCAGAGAGTTCCGCAGCCGCCCACTCATTGAAAGCGTCCCACTCAAAATCCTCAGCCGCTGTATCCACGAGGTATTCGTCGATAAGCTCTCCCAGCGCCGAACCCTTGCTGAAGTCGAAGCCCTTGCCAAAGAGAACGAGCGTCTTCCCGTTGACGTGGGAGCCTTCAGACTCCTCGTCGCCGTCTTCTTCGATCACTTCGACATCGGGAGCCTCGGTTGTATCGGTCGTGTCGTCGTCGGCGTAGGCCGGTGCCACCCCGACTACTAGAAGCAGCGCGGCAGTCGTGGCGATTATCTTGATCGAGCGCGGCATTCGTCTCTCCAATAGTTTTCCGGCAATAACAGAGCTTCGTCGCGGTGACAGGCATATCTTGAGTGCCATCGCGGGAATAGTCATATATGCCCCGGCGATAGCTGCTGCAAGAGCCAGACTCCTTCCTATGCTCTACCTCATGCGCAGGCTCGTGCCGATCCTCCTCGCCGCAATGCTCTTGGCCGCGGCGTGTGGAGACGACTCGCCGACTGCCGCGGATGTCGAAGAGGAACTGGCGTTGCTGGTGGCGGCGGCTGAGGATGTTCGCGGGCTCAACTTTGTTGTCGAGCCCTTGATCAAGATCGTGTCATCCGGCGAGTTGTCAGATCGGATCCGGTTGCAGCTGGAGGAGGACCTCGATCCGGATGAGACCCTGGTTACCCAGCGTCTGTTCGAGTTGCTGGGTCTTCTGGACGGATCTGTGGACCTGCTTCAGTCGTACACCGATCTCTACGCCGAGGCAGTAGGTGGCTACTACGACAACGACACACTCGAGATGGTCATCTCGGGGGACGATGCCCTCGGGCCGCTGGCGAAGACGATCGTCGTCCACGAATTGATCCACGCGCTGACCGATCAGCATTTCGACTTTGCAACGAAGCTCGACTCGCTGGTCGATGAGAAGCGGTATCAGGAGGCGGCGGCTATTCAGGCGTTGGCTGAAGGCGACGCAACCTACTTTCAGCTGGTGTACATGCAGACGCTTCCAACCTCGGAGCAGGTACAGGCGGTCCAGGAGTCACTGGCGGCGGACACGACGGTCGCCGATTCTCTTCCTCCATGGTTTGCCGAGGATCTCACCTGGCCTTACGACGCCGGGTTCGCCTTTGTCGATCGCATGATCACCGATCTGGGAGTCTCGGGTTTGAATCAGGCATACACGCTGCTGCCGACGACTTCCGAGCACATCATCCACCCCGGCTCGTACTTCACACGTCAGCCGCCGCGTGCGGCCGCACTCCCCGACGTGGCGCTGGACGGGTACGAGGTGTTCGAAGAAGGCCAGTGGGGCGAGTGGAATCTGGAGCTGTACCTGCTCGACGGTGTCGATCCGGGCGAAGCCCTTGTCGCCGCGACTGGATGGGGCGGCGACGATTATCGGATCTACTGGAACGGGAGCGATGTGGCGTTTGCGTACCTCTACGTGGGAGACACTCCCCGCGACGCCCAGGAATTGGCCTCGACTCTGGCGGTCTCGGTCAGAGCGCGCATGGCCGTCGGGTCCGGATTCACCAACCCGGGTGGCACCACGTTCACTCCAGGCGCCGACTTTGCGCTCATAGTGCTGGACGATTCCACGGTGCTCTTTGTTGCGGCCGCTGAACCCCTTGTCGGATCGACCCTCGCCACTCAGCTTCAGGTGAGCCTGTCGTCTCGATGATCGGTGGCGGCGGCCAGATGCTCGAGTTCCGAGTTCTTGCACCCGGCTCCTGACTTCCGACTTTCGATCAGGCGTGGCGAGTTGGTGGTCGGCGTGCCAGAATGCTCAGTCAACACTGGTAATCAACCTGATCGGGGGATCATGGACTTCAGCAAGCTTTCGAACGGCGCCAAGATGGCTCTCATCGGCGGCGCAATCCTCGTTATCAACCTGTTCCTGCCTTGGTACGGCACGCTGGGCTTCAATTTGAATGCCTTCGACGCCGAATTCTTCGCTTGGGGCGGCTCTCTCCTCGCCATCGGAGGCGCGGCGATCCTGCTTCTCAAGGCGTTCGGCACGAGAGATGTTGAGGCCGGACAGTTCAAGCCCGAGCAACTGGCCACGCTGCTCGGCGCAGCGGGGACCGTGCTCATCGCGCTTCGCTGGCTGACCGAAACCAACTTCGTCAAGTACGGATTGTTTGTCGGTCTGATCGCTGCGGGGGTGGTGACCTTCGGTTCCTTCACATCGATGAAGGACGCAGGGCTGGACCTGCCCGGGATGGACAAGATGGGCGGCGGCGACAGCTAGGCCCCCCTTCGAGTGTGAAATGAAGGGCCCTTCGGGGCCCTTCATTTCGTTGGTGTTAGGTGTTAGGTGTTAGGAAGATTTCAGATTTCAGACCTCAAAAAGAAGCTTGATCCTCTGATGTCTGATGTCTGATGTCTGATGTCTGATGTCAAATACCTGATACCAATGCCCCCCAGGACGCGCAGAAACCCCAGACGTCGAACGGAGAAGAGCGCGAGCTACTTGCCGCGGCCCGCGTTGGGACGACGGCCGTGGTTCGCCTTCTTGCGGCGAGCGCGGATGCGACGGCGTTTTGCTTTGGCCATGGGACGGGAGCGTACCAGCGCATGGGTGGGGCGCCAGCCGATGACTGTCCGTCTGGTCGCTCCCGGCTGGTTGTCGCCGCCACTGCGCCTTGCCGGCACCAGGTCGGAGCGACGGCGGGGCTTGGCGCCCTGCCCGGGTCCGTTCGGAATCCTGATGAAGACTCGAAGCATCCACGGTTTCAGATTGCAGTCGGCGATCGAGTTCGTCGCATTGGACATGTTCGGCGTCGTGACCCGGTCGGGAATCCTGCGGCCGGGCGGCGTGGCCTACTGCCGCGGCGCCAGTTGGATTGCCGAGCTTCCGGCGGGTAGCCCCCGACCTTCTGTGGATTCGGTTGTGTCGGCGGATAGGCTCGTTGCATGGCCGGCACCCTGATCCTGTGCGCGGGTCCCATCGGGAATCTCGCCGACGCCCCGCCTCGTCTCGCTGAGGCGCTGGCCTCGGCATCTGTGATCTATGCGGAGGACACCCGACGGGCCCACACCTTGCTCCAGCACCTCGGAGTCCAGGGTTCCGTTCGCTCCTACTTCGTCGGCAACGAAAGCAAGCGCGCTGCTGAAATCGGGAGTCTGCTTGCCGGAGGAGCCACGATCGCGTTGCTGACCGATGCCGGGACCCCTGCGGTGGCCGACCCGGGGGTGACGGCCGTGAGGGCTGCGATAGAAGCCGGGGCGACTGTTACCGGAATACCGGGTCCAAGTGCAGTCACTCTGGCTATCTCGCTCAGCGGCGAGTCCGGGGACCGGTTTGTGTTCGAAGGCTTCCTCCCGCGCAAAGGTGGCGCCAGGACCAAGAGACTTCAAGCTGTGGCGGGTGAGGAGCGGACGACGGTGCTGTTCTGTGCGCCCCGCCGTCTGGCTTCGGACCTGGGGGATCTCGCCGAATTGGTCGGGCAGCGGACCTGTGTCGTTTGCCGCGAGATGACCAAGTTGCACGAGGAGGTGTGGAGAGGGACCGTCAGCGAGGCTGCTGAGCATTGGGCTGAGCGAACGGTGAAAGGCGAGGTGACGGTGGTGATTGGTGGGGGTGAGCCTCCAGAGCCGAGTCTGGAGGCTGCGATCGAGGCGACGATGGGTGCGATAGAGGGCGGGGAGCGCCTCTCTGTTGCCGTGAAACGGATAGCGCGAGAAACCGGTGTGGGTCGAAGGGCGCTCTACGAGGCGGTCATCGACCGCTGATCACTCGCGACTGCGGCGCAACCGCTCGACTATGTAGTCGCCCGCAGCCAGATCGATGGTAGATCCGTCGATGCGGAGGCTCTCGGTGCCCGCGAGCGTGAATTCGTGAACGATGGTGGGAATCCTGGGGCGAATCTCGACGTGATCGCCGTCGAGGGAAATCTCGAGTTGATCGCCCTCTTGGATTCCGAGGACCCGCCTCATCTCCGCAGGGATGACGATTCGCCCCAGATCGTCGATCTTTCGCACAATGCCGGTGGTCATGGCAACCCCTTTTGTCGCGCCGTCTTCAGCGCACGGGTCTGACCGCGACGGCGACGTACACCCGCGCAAACGCGGCGATTATACATCGTGATCACCCTCGGCCTCAGCACCACGAACGGAAACCGATCGCAGAACGCCCACCGCTACGCTGGCTCATGGCTATGCGGTATCTCACCACTCCGATCTACTACATCAACGCCGCGCCTCACATTGGGACCGCATACACCACCGTGACCGCCGATGCTGTGGCGCGCTGGCATCGGCTGTGGGGTGAAGGCACATTCTTTCTCACCGGTACAGATGAGCACGGACTCAAGATCCAACAGGCCGCAGAAGCCAACGGCGTCACACCGAGAGAGTGGGCGGATCGCATCGCCGCCCAGTTCCAGCAGGCGTGGGCGCAACTCGACATCTCCAACGACGACTTCATCAGGACCACCGAGCCGCGGCACTACGCGGCTACCACCGAGTTCTTGCAGCGCTGCTACGACACCGGGGACATCTACCTAGATCGCTACGAGGGGCTCTACTCGGTCGCCGACGAGGCGTATGTAACGCCCGAAGAGGTTCCGGAGCTTGAGCGTCAGGGCCGCAAGGTGATCGAGATGAGCGAGGAGAACTACTTCTTCAGGCTCAGCCAATATGAGCAGCCATTGCTCGACTGGTATGAACAGAACCCCAATGCGGTCCAGCCTGCCTTTCGCCGCAACGAGGCGCTCGGCTTCATCAAGCAAGGACTGAAGGACTTCTCGATCAGCCGAACGTCGCTTTCCTGGGGCATCCCGGTGCCGTGGGACGAATCACATGTCACCTATGTGTGGTTCGAAGCGCTCATCAACTATGTCACCGCGGCTGGTTTCGCATCGGATGAGCAGCAATTCTCCCGGATGTGGCCGGGTACGCACATGATCGGCAAGGACATCGTCCGGTTCCACTGTGTCTACTGGCCGGCGATGTTGATGAGCGCTGGGCTTGAACCGCCGGCGAACATATTCGTTCACGGCTACCTGCTGGTCGGCGGCGAGAAGATGTCCAAGACCGCCCTCAATCAGATCGCTCCCTCGGATCTGGTTGAGGACTTTGGGGTCGATGGGTTCCGGTATCACTTTCTGCGCGATCCGACCTTCGGACACGACAGCGACTTCTCGTACGAGGGGATGGTCGCTCGCTACAACGCCGACCTCGCCAACAACCTCGGCAACCTGCTGTCGCGGGTAGCCACTGTGGTGGAGAGCAAGTGCGCCGGCATCGGCCCTGCTCCCGACCCCGACAGCGCCCTTGTCGAAGCGGTCAAGGGCTCGTTTGAGGCGACGGCCGCCGCCTGGAGTCGAGTGGCACCTTCGGTTGCATTGGAGGAGACCTGGAAGCTCATCAGGGCCGCCAATTCACACCTTGAGGAGCACGAGCCGTGGAAGATGGAACCGGGAGAGGATCTCGATCGGATCATGGGTGATGCGCTCGAGGTGCTCCGGATCGTGGCCGTCCTGGCCTACCCGGCCATCCCGCGTTCGTCCGTGGCCATCTGGGAGCGGATCGGGCTCGACGGGTCACCCGGCGATGCCAGGCTGCCGGATGCCGCCAATTGGGGCGGATACCCCGGGGGGCTCGCCGTCTTCAAGGGCGATCCCCTGTTCCCGCGGATCAAGGCGTGACCACCTGGGTCGACTCTCACTGCCACCTCCACATGTCGGCACGCGAGCCGGAGGATCTGTTGGAACGGGCTCGGCTCGCAGGCGTGGAATGGGTGGTCTGCCCCGGGACCGATGTGGCCGGTTCGGAGGCCTCGGCCATGCTGGCGGCCACCCATCCCGGGGTGGTGTTGTCCACCGCCGGTCTTCATCCTCACGAGGCCGCGATGTGGCGCGAGCAGAGGGAGAGGATCGAAGCACTGGCGGCAGACGCATCTGCCATTGGCGAGTGCGGGCTCGACTTCTATCGCAACCTGTCTCCCCGCGATGCTCAGCGGTCGGCTTTTCGGGACCAGCTCGAATTGGCGCAGAGTTTGGACAAACCAATCATTGTTCATTGTCGGGACGCCTTCGCCGAGGTCCATGAAGAGATTGAGAGATCCGGGCACGGGCGGGTGGTGCTCCACTGCTGGACCGGAGGGCCGAAATGGACAAAGCGTTTCGATGACCTCGGGGTGACATTTTCGTTTGCCGGTCCGATCACGTTTGCAGGTGGTGACACGGTTCGTCGAGCAGCGGCCGTTGTTCCGCAGGAGCGCACGATGGTCGAGACCGACACGCCGTACTTGACCCCACCGCCAGATCGAGCCGCACCCAACGAACCGGCGAATGTCACTCGGGTAGGTGCTGCGCTGGCGGAGGTATGGGGGCTGCCGGTAGATGAGGTGGCGCGGCTCACTACGGCCGCAGCCGAGCGGGTCTTCCGTGGGTGAGCCGCTCGGGAGGGCCGAGACTGTCGCATTGTTGGAGCGCCACGCGGTGCGCTTGCGCAAGTCGCTGGGGCAGCATTTCCTGACAGAACCCAATGTGGTTCGCAAGATCGTCGAGGTCTCCGGAGTGGGACCCGGATCGAAGGTGCTCGAGATCGGTGCCGGTGCCGGGACCCTGACTAGAGCTCTGGCCGATGTCGGTGCAACGGTGATCGCTTATGAGATCGACGAGGGGCTTCGTCCGGTGCTCGAGGAGACGGTCGGAGACCGGGCCCAAGTCCGATTCGGCGACGCGGCAACGATCGATTTCGAGTCTGAGTTGCCGGGACAAGGCTGGTCACTGGTTGCCAATCTTCCGTACAACGTCGGAACTCCAATCGTGCTCGATGTTCTCCGCCACGTCCCGGCCGTCGATCGAGTCGTCGTGATGCTGCAACGCGAGGCGATCCAGCGTTTCGCCGCCGACCCTGGATCGCGCGATTACGGGGTGCCTTCGGTGGTGGTCGCACTTCACGGAACCATCGAAGTGGCGCTTCATGTTGCACCCCATCTGTTCGTGCCCCGTCCCAAAGTGGAATCCTCGGTCGCCGTGATCGATCGGATCGAGCCAGACCCGCTGGCGGAACAAGCCATCCTTCTGGCGGGTGCTGCCTTCGGGCAGCGGCGCAAGATGGTCCGTTCGTCCCTGCGCGCCCGGTTCGCTCCCGACGAGATTCAGCAAGCAGGAATCGATCCGACGCGACGGGCAGAACAGCTGTCTCCCGACGACTACCTCCGATTGGCCGCTATCCAATGAGGGGGCGCGCATTCGCCAAGGTGAACCTGAGTCTTCGAGTCCGGGCGCCGCGCCTTGATCGACTGCACCCGATCCGGTCATTGGCCCAGTCCGTCGATTGGGCCGACGATGTGTCGCTCGAAATGGCTGCAGGGGAAGACGAGTTCCTTCTGCACGGAGCAGATCTGGCGGCCGACCGGGACAACCTCGCATGGCGGGCAGTGGCTGCGATGCGTGTCGATTCCGGGCCGGCGGTCCGTCTCGAGCTGCAAAAGTCGATCCCGGTGGCCGCCGGACTCGGAGGTGGCAGCGCCGACGCCGCGATCGGGCTGGCGCTGGGAGCCGAGATGTTTGGTCGCTCGCCCCACACTGCGGTGGCCGCGGCCGCTGACTTGGGTGCCGATGTTCCGTTCTGCCTGGCGGGCGGGACGGCGGTCCTCGAAGGCATCGGCGATGAGGTGACACGCCTGGCGTTCGCCGATGATTTTACGATCGCGATAGTGGTGCCACCGTTCGAGCTGGCGACGCCGTCCGTGTATCGCCGCTGGGACGAGCTCGGCGGTCCACTCGGACCCGGACTAGAAGCACACCACCTGCCCGGCTCGTTACGCGATCACGCCCCACTCGGCAATGACCTCCAGCCGGCAGCGGTCGATCTCGTCCCCCAGCTCGGTGACTGGATTTCCGACACCACCGAGGCCTGGGGTCAACCGGTTGCGATGTCCGGCAGCGGCCCGTCTCTCTTCGGGCTCTTCGGCACGATTGATGAGGCATCAGAAGCGGTCGCAGCTGTGAACGGGGCGAGATCGAGCGTGGCGGCGTTGCCGATGCCGGTTGGGTGGGAAAGGGAACCCGGCGGCGAGTTGCCGCCGGCGCCTTGGCTAGTCGATTAGTCGGCGCGACCGATCCGTCGGAGAATCTTCGTTTGCTAATTGCTAATTGCTAATTGCTTATCGCTTATCGCGCTTATGGCACCCGCGTTACACTCGCCTGACCCGCCCATTGGGGGGTGGTGTAACCGGCAGCACGCGGGGTTTTGATCCCCGAAGTACGGGTTCGAGTCCTGTCCCCCCAGCCAGCCTCAGAGAGGATCGACACATGAGCGTGCGGGCGATCGTGCTTGCCGCCGGAAAAGGCACCCGGATGATTTCGGACCGCTCCAAAGTGGTCTCTCCTGTCGCGGGTCGCCCGATCATCTCCTGGGTGGTCGCCGCAGCTCTAGACGCTGGTGTCGATGAGGTCACCGTGGTGGTTGGGCACAGCGCCGAAGATGTGGAAGCTGCTCTCACCGAGGGTGTGATGACGGTCGTCCAGGGGCAGCAGCTGGGTACCGCCCACGCCGCAACGACTGCGCTCGAGGTGATGGGCGACGTTTCGGACGACACGGTGCTTGTTCTTCCGGGAGACAGTCCCTTGATCACCGCCGCCACGATTCGGAACCTGCTCGAAACGCATGCCGACGGTGATGCTCGGTGCACGTTGCTGACGGCAGTGATGCCCGACCCGACCGGGTACGGGAGGGTGATTCGGGTCGGAGACCGGGTGCGCGCCATCGTCGAGGAGCAAGACGCCGACGAGGCGCAACGCGAGATCGATGAGGTAGCCGTTTCGACTTATGTGTTTGACGGAGACGGCCTGGTAGACACATTGGTGGACATTGACAACGACAACGAACAGGGTGAGTACTACTTGACTGATGCCGTGGCGGCGATGGCTTCGGAGGGTGGGGTCGCCGCGATCGCAGGGGCAAGTGCGCAGGAGGTCCTTGGAGTGAATACCCACGAGCAGCTTGCCGCGGTGGATGCTGCGGCAAGGCGTCGGATCAATCGCCAGTGGATGGAAGCCGGAGTGTGGATGCAGGATCCGGAAACCGTCTATATCGATGCGTCGGTTCAGTTGGCCTCCGGCGTTCGGTTGTACCCGGGGACTCACCTCGAGGGCGAAACCCAAATCGGACCGGACAGTGAAATTGGGCCCAATTCCGTGGTGCGAGATTCGGTCATCGGGTCGGGCTGCAAGATCTGGTTCTCGGTGTTACGTGAAGTCGAAATCGCCCAGGGAGTGGAGGTCGGTCCCTACGCCTCGCTACGTCCCGGCACGGTGATGGCCGACTCCACCAAGGCCGGCACCTTCGTCGAGCTGAAAGCGACCGTGCTGGGTAAGGGATCGAAGGTGCCGCACCTCTCCTACATCGGTGATGCCGTCATCGGAGAGGACTCGAACATCGGTGCGGGTTCGATCACCTGCAATTACGACGGCTTCAACAAGCACCGGACGGTGATCGGCGATCGGGTGTACATCGGATCCGACACCATGCTGGTGGCACCGGTCGATATCGGCGACGACGCCTATACGGGTGCCGGTTCCGTGATCACCAAGGACGTTGCCGAGGGCGCGCTCGCAGTGGAGCGTTCGTCTCAGAAGGAACTCGCTGGCTACGCTGATCGTCGAGCGCGGTTGGCCGAGTCGGAAGGCGAGTAACGGGCGGCATGGAAGCAAAGAATCGCAAGCGGTTCATGCTGTTCACGGGGTCGGCAAACCCGGCCCTGGCTGATGAAGTCGCGGAGCTGATCGGCGTCGAACTCGGCAAGGTGAGCCGCAAGGTCTTCGCCAATGGTGAGATATCCATCTCCTTTCAGGAGAGTGTGCGCGGGGCGGACTGCTTCGTGCTGCAGAGTCATTCGGACCCGATCAACTTCCACTTGATGGAGCAGTTCATCATGATGGATGCCTTGGAGCGGGCCTCGGCGAAGCGCATCACGGCGGTCGTTCCGTTCTACGGCTACTCGCGTCAGGACAAGAAGGGTCGGCCCCGCGAGCCGATTACAGCCCGACTCATGGGAGACCTCTTGCTGGCGTCTGGTGCCGACCGGATCGTCTCGGTCGATTTGCACTCTTCGCAGATCCAGGGCTTCATCCGCAAGCCGTTCGATCACATCACGGCGCTGCCCACATTTCTGGAGTACATCGGGGAGGCGGTGGATCGCCCGCTCACGATGGTGTCTCCCGACACCGGCCGGGTGAAGCTGGCTTCACGGTATGCGCGGCGTCTGGACGCTGAGGTCGCCTTCGTGCACAAGCGGCGATCGGCGAATGAGGCCAACGTGGTTGCTGCCCTCCAAGTGGTTGGGGACGTCGCGGGGCGTCATTGCATTCTGATGGACGACATGATCGACTCGGCCGGTACGGTGACCGCTGCGGCCGAACTCCTCAAGGAGGGCGGCGCCTTGAGCATCAGGGTGATGGCGACCCACGGCGTGTTCTCCCCGCCTGCCGCCGATCGCCTGAAGAACGCGCCGATCGATGAGGTGGTGGTGACGAATACTCTCCCGATGCCGGCCGACATCGGAGATCTTCCGAACCTGAAGGTGTTGTCGATCGCACCGAGCCTGAGCGCCACCCTGCTCGCCATTTTCAACGACAAGTCGGTCTCATCGATCTTCATGGGAGAGAATGTCTGACCAGAGGTCAGACATTCAGAATGCGAATCACTCCCCCCCCCTTGAGGGGGAGTCAACAAGCGAAGCGAGTTGGTGGGGGGCCCTCCGACTCCGAGATCTTGCCACGCGAAATCGGACTGCAGACTCCAATGAAAACAAAGACCCTCACCGTCACCACCGGATCGGAGGCGGCGACCGTCGACCTCACTTCGGAGGCCGCTTCCTTCGTGGCCGGTCTGGGTGACGGGTTGCTCAACGTCTTCGTCCCGCATGCCACGGCGGGCCTGGCGATCTTCGAGACCGGTGCCGGTAGCGACCAGGACCTGATCGAGCATCTGGGGACGCTATTTCCGCGGGATGACCGGTGGCAACACATTCACGGTTCGGCGGGCCATGGAGCAGATCATGTGATGCCGGCAATCATCGCGCCATCCATTTCGATTCCGGTGCTCGACGGAGCCCTGCAACTGGGAACCTGGCAGTCGATCGTGCTGGTAGATCCGAACGGCGACAACCCCACCCGGCAGGTGAGGTTGTCTTTCCTGACAAGCGATTAGCCACAACCCGTTCGTGACCGGCCAGGATTCTGAGCTAGTTGCTCTTCTTCTTCCCGAACAACCCGCCGAGAACTCCCAGTAGACCTCCGGCCGACGACTGCTGCTGTGGCTCCGGCTGGGCCGCCCCACCCAGCAGTCCGAGAATCGAGCCCAGCATCCCGTCGTCCTGCTGCTCGGCCTGCTGTCGTTCCGCGGCCAGGGTGGCGGCGACTGCTTCGGAGTCCATCGCCTTGTCCTTCTTCATCTTGCCGAGCGCACCCAGGACCAGTGGCGCCACCATGATGAGCAGCGGCAGCACCTTTTCCATCGACAGCCCGGTCTTGTCGGCAATTCCTTGTTGAACCTGCGGCTGGCTGCCTCCCAGCACATGGCCGAGGATGCCGGCACCGGACCCTGCCGCAGCGTTGCCGATGAAGCCCATGACATCTTCGAAGATGCCACCGTCGTGGTCCTTTTCGAGCGCGGCGTCGAGCGCCTGGGCGCCTGCCGGCTCTGAGGTGTTCTGCGCCATCGCACCGGTGATGACGTTGACTGCGGTGCTGACGACCGATTGAGTTTGGCTGTCGTCGGTGCCGAGCAGGCCGCCGAGGGCGCCAAGACCGCCGCCACCGAGTTGACCGAGCACCACGCCGAGGATTCCGTCCATTTCCACTCCTTGTTTACAGGCGGTCGTGGCACCGTAGGCAGCTGCTCTACCTGATGCACATCTGCTTCGAGATTATCTCCGCACCGTCACTTGGCTGGGTACCACCAGGTGTCGGTCGGGCGCATGCCTCGGTCCCTATGCTGCTGCGCTGCAAGGAGAGGTGACATGACCGACCTGGTCCCACTCGACGAACTGAATGCTGCTGCGCCTCTGTCACGGCTCGGAGGCGACGCGATGCCGGTCGGGTCGTTCTACACCAGATCCAATTTCGAGATCCCGAGTGTGGACGAGGACGCCTGGCGCTTGACCGTCTCCGGTCTGGTAGGGGAACCGATGGTCTTGTCGATGAGCGAGCTCAGGTCGTTCGGTGAGTCGACGGAGCTGGTCACCCTCGAATGCGCCGGGAACGGACGTATCTACATGGATCCTGTCCCCGACGGTGCCCCGTGGGGGATGGGGGCGGTGAGCGTTGCCGAATTCACCGGTACCCCCTTAGCCCGGGTGCTGCGAGCGGCGAATCCCTCCGACGAAGCCGCCGAGTTCGTCTTTACCGGCCTCGATCGTGGTCGAATCGATCCGGAAGGCGAGATCAATTACGCCTTCAGCCTGGCTGCTGAAGAAGCTGCATCCGACGGGCCGATGTTGGTGTGGGCGATGAACGGCGAACCTCTGACGGCGGAGCATGGAGCCCCGGTTCGGTTGTTGGCTCCGGGCGCCTACGGCATGGCCTCGGTCAAGTGGCTCACCAGCATCACCGCTACCGCCAAACCTTTCACCGGTCACTTCCGGCAGAAGTACCGCTACCTCGGCGATCCGATTGCTTCGGAGGGCGAGCACGTCGGCCCGATCCGGGTTCGGTCGCTGATTGCGGCTCCGCTCGAAGCGGAGGAGGTCGTGCAGAATCCGGATGTTCGTGGTGTCGCCTGGAGCGGCTTCGGCACCATCGAGGCAGTGGCCGTTCGTATTGATGAAGGGGACTGGGTGGGAGCCCAAGTTGGCGTACCCCTCGGCCGGTTTGCTCCTACTCCGTGGGCGACTTCCGTGCGACTGGAGCCCGGGTCGCACACGATTGCTGCCCGAGCGACGGATTCCGCCGGCAATGTTCAGCCGCTCGAGTCGATCTGGAACGCAAACGGCTACGCCAACAACGTCGTCCACACGGTGACGGTTCGGGTGATCGGCTGACCTCGGTGTCTTGTGGCTTGGCTCCTCAGCCGCAGGGAATCTCGACGGTCACCCGGCCGTCCTTGGCCGAAACTTCACGACTTATCGGGGAGAGGCCGGGACGGCTGACCGAGATCTCGACCGCCACGCCCAACGTACCGACTGTCAGCAAAGGCTGGCTGGCGCTGAGGAAGGGGTGCTGCACCAGGACCGACCGGTAGTGGGTCGTGGGGCTCTTCACGGTGGCGATGAATCCGGCCGCGCATGCCGCATCTGAAGCGACGAGGGTGACCGATGGGCCGGTGGCGTCGTTGCGATACACCCGCATTCCGCCGGCGCTGCTGACGAATACGAGGTCGGTGTCGCCATCGAGATCGAGATCACCGAGCGCCATGCCCCGGATGCGCGCCTTCCATGGTTGGCCCAGCTGCGGCCAGACATCTGCGAAGCGGCCTTTCCCGAGGCCGAGGAACATTGCCGGGCTGTCGAGATCCACGAACTCGGTGCCGGAGATCTTGTTCACGATGTCGGCGCCTCCAAAGCCCCCATTGGCTACCACCAGATCGATGATCCCGTCGAGGTTGATGTCCGCGGTCGCCACCGCCCAGGAGGAACTGACGGTCCTGGTGGGGCCACCTGGTGGACGGATTCGGCCGGCTCCCGAGTCCGTCGCCGGGGTATAACGGTCGTCGCCTGCCAACAGGATGTCGTTCTCGCCGACGTCGGTTACATACGCATCGATATCTCCATCCTCGTCCAGGTCCGCTAGCGCAATCCCCATCCCATCGATGGCCAGGGCCGCGCCCATCTCGGGAGCCACGTCGAACCACGGGCCGTCGCGCTTGCCGCGACGGGTGTAGATCGAATCGGCCCCGGTGATCCACCCAACGTCGCGGGTCACCCAGATGTCGAGCAGCCCGTCCTGATCGAGGTCGGCGATCTCGGCGGCGAACGACCGTCGGTAACTCTCGGGGAGTGGTTCGGGTACGAACCGGCGTGTCGCGGTCTGCTCCCAGATGATGTCCGGCTCGGCGGGGTCGTGGGACAGCCGCAACAGGTCGGGACGTTCGTCGCCGCTCAGGTCGGCCGCGATCAACGCCACGGTCTGGGTGCCGCCGGGGAGAGCGGTGCGTGCTGCCTGTGATGGGTCTCGCGCCGCTGACCACGCACCGCCCCAGATGATCAGATCTTCGCCACCGACGACACTCACCAGGAGGTCGTTAATGGTGTCTGCGTCGAGGTCGGCGATGCCGACAGCCGCCACCTGCCCTTCGGCAACAATGATGGTCGCGGCGGCGGGGGTCATGCCCTCGCTGCCGCCGTAGAAGAGAAAGAGATCTCGTCCGGCGACTGCCAGATCCGGCCACCCGTCTCCGTCGAGATCCTCGATGGCGACGCCGCCGGACGCTTGGAGTTCGGCATCGTTCTCAAACTCACTGAGGCCCCACTCCTCGGTCACATCCGTTAATTCAGGCAGCGTTTTGCCGGCACCCGGCCAGTCATACAGTGTCTCGACAGTTCGGCCGGGGTCGGCGCCGACGGCCCTCCGGTCGATGTCGTCACCCCCGCAGGCGACAGCTCCCATCGCCAGAGGGATGATCAGCACCGACAACCTCCAAGCAGGCGACCGGCGGGCCCGGTGAGCCGGGTCCTCCGCGATAGCCATCGACTCGTGATGGATGTCGGGCATTTCGGCAACCTAGTGCCCCGACCGGAAGCCTCCGACGTCGCACTACGCCGCTGCCGATCTCGTCGTCGTCAACCGCCACTTGACCTTCCAGCAGACTGGAACCTGTACGGTGCGGTTGTCCTCCGAGATTCTGTTCTATGACTGACCACTCCCAACACCAACAAACTCCCGGCGAGTCAGCCAACGGTCATGACAAGCACGAAGGGCACTCGCCCGAGATGTTCCGCGATCGGTTGTGGCTGAGCCTGCTGCCCGACCAGAAGGCGCAGCTGATCCGCGACCTCAAGGAAGATGGCCTGGTCGGGTTCGTCGGAGACGGCATCAACGACGCACCTGCGCTGCTGGAAGCAGATCTCGGCATCGCCATCGGTGCCGGTACCAATGTGGCGATCGAATCTGCCGATCTCGTACTCATCGAGAACAACCCGGCCGATGTCGCCGCCGCGATCGAACTCGCCCGGGCAACCTCGCGCAAGATGCGCCAGAACCTCGTATGGGCCAGCGGGTACAACCTGGTGGCGATTCCACTGGCGGCCGGAGCCCTCTACTCCTTCGGAGTGGTGCTCGATCCGGCGATCGGGGCGCTCCTCATGAGCATCTCCACCGTGATCGTCGCCGTCAATGCCATGCTGTTGCGCCGGTTCGATCTCACAAGAGGGGCTCTATCCATCGACCAGGAGGCCTTGCCCGCACATGGCTAGACCACGAAATCGACCCCGCGCCAATCGCCGTCCTACGGGTGCCACGCCGCCTACCTCGGCGGGATCAAGTCGCAAGTGGGTGTGGATCCTGGTGTCGGTAGTCGCCGGCACCGGCATCTTCGCCATCGCTCTGTCTTCCGGTTCTCAGAGCCCATCGGACTCCGTCACCGTGCGGGATCCGGTGGTGGTGGCGCAGGGAGCGGAGATCTACGCGGCCAATTGTGCGGTCTGTCACGGCGTCGATCTGCAGGGCACGGATACGGGTCCGCCTTTTCTGAACGTCATCTACGCATCCAACCATCATGCCGACGAGGCCTTCCAGCGAGCCGTTCTCGGGGGAGTGGTTGCACATCATTGGAACTACGGCACGATGGCGCCCGTCGACGGTCTCGACCGAGACGACGTAGCCCTGATTGTCGAATTCGTGCGGTCCGAGCAGGAGGCTGCAGGCATCATCCGAGATCCGTCACATCCCTGATCACTGGAAGGTTTCCCTCCTACTCGCCCAGGTAGTCCTCGACCTCGAGCGGAGTCATGCATTTCTTTACCCCCATGAACGAGGTCCGTCGCCGCGCCGGACGCGTTAGAGGGGCCCGGAGTGGGCCCCTCTAATCTCAGACTGAAGTGGTCTAGAAGTCGATACTGGCGAACATTCCTGCTTCGTAGTGGCCGGGGATCAGGCAGGCCACCTGGTCGAGCTCGACCTCATCCGTCGGGAGAGTCATCTCGACGGTGCGGGTCGCTCCGCCGGCCACGTTCACCAGGATGTCGGCATCCTCGTGGTGGCCTTCTTCGGTTTCAGCGCCTTCGTCTCCATGGTCCGCGTGACCCGAGGCGACATGCTCCTCAGCCTTGTGCTCGGTGGTGAGGCGGAACTCGTGCAGTACCACTCCCTCGTTGATCAGGGTGAACCGAACCGTCTCACCCGGCGTGAGATCCAATTCGCTCGGATCGAACCCGAACTCGGAGAGGATGATGGTGTACTCCGAAGTTACATCGCCATCCGCCTCGGGGATGTTGTCGGCGCTCATGGCCCCGCTCATGTCCATATCCATGTCCATGTCGTCGTGAGCGTCCTCTTCGTGGGCCTCGTCGTCGTGAGCTGCCTCTGCCGGCTCGTCGGCCTCATGGGCTCCTTCGTCCTCATGAGCTTCTTCGCTGTCGTCGTGGTCGGCCTCTTCGCCGGTTTCGTGGGCGGCGTCTTCGATGGCGGTCGTCGTGTCGGCGGCTGCCGGGGTGTCTGCACTGTCGCTGCTGGAGCAGGCGGCTGCTACCAGCATCAGGCTGAACATCAGGGCAAGGATTCTGTACTTACGCATTCTCAATTCTCCTCGAATGGGTGGCCGGAGAGCTGTCTTCCGGCCTCGACTGCACACTGAGAAGTGTGTCCTTGTTCATGAGGAAAAGGTATGCGCGGACTGGCTTCTTGCCTATTCGCCCGTGTGGCCAGGGGCCATCCCCCGTTTGGGTGAGGTCGGGGTGGGACCGACGGCCCTGATGCCCTTGGCGGTGTTACTCGATGATGCCGAGGCGGAGTCCGACTGCCACCGCTTCGGCCCGGCTGTGGACATCGAGACGCTCGAAGACCGACTTCAGATAGGTCTTGACCGTGGCCTCGGAGATACCAAGCGCCTTGGCGATCTGTTTGTTCTCTTCGCCCCGGGCCACTCGTGAAAGGACTTCGTGTTCTCGGTTGCTGAGCCGCGGTTGGACGGTATCGGAACCCGAGGTGGCGGCGTCGAGGATCACCCCGGTCAGCTCGCCTTGAACGTATGAGCCGCCTTCGGCAACGATGCCGATGGCACGTACCAGTTCGTCTTTGCCCGCACTCTTGAGCAGGTATCCGTTGGCGCCGAGTTCTATTGCCCGCTTGACGTAGATAGCCTTATCGTGCATCGAGAGGACGATCACCCCCAATGTCGGTGATGTCTTTCGCAAGGCCTCGAGAGCTTCGAGCCCGCCCATTTCGGGCATATTCACGTCGAGCAGCACGATGTCGGTCTCGGTCGCCGCCAGAAGTTCGAGTAATTCGACTCCATTAGCTGCCTCACCCACGACCTCGATGTCGGCCTCATCCGACAGCATCCACTTCAAGCCATCGCGTACCGTCCAGTGATCGTCGGCAATGACGATCCTCACGGGCTCTCCTCATCGGCGAGCGTCACCCATGCCCGGAGCAGTGTTCCTCCACCGCGCCGTCGACGAACCGACAGGCCGCCCCCAATTGCGTCGAGACGCTCGCGGGTGGTGGCGAGGCCCATGCCTTCGCTGGCGTCGACTCCGATGCCGTCGTCGGCCACCTCCAGCGTGGCTCGCGTGAGGTCTGACCACAAGCGGACCGTGACCGTGGTGGCGCGGGCGTGCTTACGGGCGTTGATGAGGCCTTCTTCGGCCGCAGCGAAGAGTGCGGTGCCGGGTACCGGACCGGGTGGCTGAGCAAGATCAATGTCGAGGGTGACCTCGAGATCCGTCTCGGAGCGCGTGTTGTCGACGAGCTCGGTGAGTGCCATGCGCAGACCGACGTCTTCGACCTCGCTGCGGTGCAGGAGCCGCAGCTCGGAGCGCAGGTTGCCGTCAATCTCTCGGACGATATCGGCGGCGAGTGACAACTCCTCACTGATGAGGACGGGGTCGTTGACCTTCGCTTGGCTGCCTTCCAAGCGATACAGCAGCCGGTACAGGGTTTGGCCGATGTTGCCGTGCAGGGCACCGACGATCCGTGTTCGTTCCTCCTCCCGGGCCCTCAGGACCTGGCCCAGCAGGCCCTCTGCGAGTTTGCGACGATTGTTGGACCTGCGCGCTCCCGTCACAGTGAGGCTGGTCATGAAGATGCTGAGTACTCCGAGGCCAAGACCGATACTGATCCAGACGATGCGTTGGATGTGGACGATGTGTGTTTCAAGGGTCTCCACTCGCTGCTCAACTTCGAGAACGCTGAGCACCCGGCCACCAGGCTCCTCGATGGGGATGTAGAACTCGATCAGGCTTCCTAGCTCGCGGTCCGATTCGTGGGCTGGGTCCGACAGGTCGGAGATATTGAACAGCGGCTTGCCGGCAAAAGCCGCCTGGGCAGGTTCGCTCAGAACAAACCGTGAGCCGATCAGATCTGAGGAATCCGAGTAGATGATCGTTCCGTCGGCGCTCCACACCTTCACCCGCACGGTCTCACCACCGAGCATGCGGAGCCTCACCTGTTCATCGAATTGGGCGAACACGAGGGGGTCGGCTATCTCGTCGGGGTGTAGCCCATCACCGACCAGCTCGCGGGCGGTACTGGTGATGACGTCGGTCTGCGCCAGGAGAAGGTGGCGTCGGGCCGAAGCCGGTATCGAAAATCCCAGGCCAATGGCGAGCACCAGCGAGGCCACGAGCCCCACCAGCGCGGCCTTCCCAATCCATCCCATCTCTCGCCATTCGGCGAGCAGTGTTCGGATCAGCTGGCTGTGACCTCGACCGCCATCCATGGTTCAAATGTAATGGTTTCCACGGTGTCCGATATTGCATGCCCCGCCAAGAAGCAATACTGGACCGGTGAAGAGCGTCCGTCAGCTGAGCATTTTCGTGTGGATCCTGGCGTTCGTGACGGTGTGGCTGGTGGCTGCGATAACGGCCACCGGAATTTTGAAGTTCGTGGACGCCGACATGGTGTCGAGCCTCGCGCCGCTCGAATGCGGACGCCAGCTGAGTTCAGTCTCCGGCGAACGACTCACCTTGCGGTCTGTTCGGGTGGTCGTGGCGCTCGACGAGGAGTGGCGAGAGCGGTTTGGCGACGATTCCGAGGCCGTAGCTCGTTCTCTCGTATCGGACGTTTCCGGGCTGTACCGCGATATTGGCCTGCACTTCCTGCCGGTGCGGGTAGCCGACTGGTCGTCGCCCGACCATTTCGACTCGGCTGAAGATCTTCTTGCCGACTTGAGCGAAACCATGCGAGTGGACAACAGCGACGTCATCTTCGGTCTCAGCGGACAGCACTTGTCCAGAATCGATGGGTTCGCCCGCGTCGGTGGGCAGGTAGCGGTTGTGGGCCATCACCCCGGGCAACTGGAGCGTGATGTGTTCGTCTTGGCACACGAAGTCGGCCACCTCTTCGGCGCCCACCATGGGTGTGACATTCCCGGACTGGCCGGGGTGATGGCCGACACAGGCTTCGAGGATCCTCTGGTGGTATGCCCGTGCACGCGGGCGATACTGGAAGCCAATGTCGCACGGTTTCATGAAGAATGAGGTTCACAATGAGAGTCGGTTCTACGGGTGCTCGCCGAAGGGTCGGCATCGTTCTCGTTGCGGCGGTGCTCGGAACGGCTGTGCCGTCGATCCTGCTCATCCGTGGAGTTGCCGGGGCGGTAGATGACGAGGTCGAAGACAGTCGACTCCAGCTGACACAGCTGATGGCGGCGCAAGGTGATCGTCTGCTCACCGAGGCATTCTTTGAGATCGACCTGATGGCAACCGGGTTCGCCAGAGGCGTCGACGGTGAATTTCTGGCGGTGGACACGTCCAACGAACGGGTTCACTTCGGGCGGTCCGCCGTGTTCAACGCCGGTGTGGTATTGCTCGACGGAGAGGGTGGTGTCAACTTCGCCGAGCCCAATCACACCTTCGACGCTTCACTCGACGCCGACGCCTTGCTGGCCCTCGCCGCTGCGGCAGAATCAGCCGACCGACGGGTGTCTCTTCCATATCTCTCGTCGGCGACGGGCCACGTCGTAGTTGCGTTGAGTCTCCCGGTCTTCGGCTCCGACGGTGCCAGAACCGGGACGGTCGTCGGGATCGTCGATCTCACCGATCCGTTTATTACCGATCTGATACAACCTGCCCGCAGATTGGGTAACACGGGCCACGCCGACTTGGTGGACGAAAGGGGAATGGTGCTGGCTTCGACCAACCCATCGCACGTTCTCACCGCAGGTGATCACCCAGCGTTCTATGTCGAGATGGCCGAGTTGGGGAAAGCGGCCATCCTGAAGGTGTCTCATTCGCCCGACCCCGGCGAACTCGATCAGTCCGCCATACATGTGATGGCATATGCCCCCTTACGGGAAGCACCATGGGGTGTGGCTATGGGGGCTAGCGACTCCGACACCTTCGTACGCGCCGATCAGCTTCGCCGCCGGCTGATCATCTTCGGTCTAGCTTCGGTGACGACGATGCTGCTGGGAATCTGGCTGGCGCTACGTCTCGTCCCTGAGACTTCCGACATCGAAGAGCGTTGAGCCGGAGAAGGACGGAAGATCGACTGCAGGTTCGACTCCAGCGGGTTGCTGGTGTGTCCGATCAGTCGATCAGGTGGAGCCGGAGTGCAGCTGCGATGGCCTCGGTTCGCCGGGTCACTCCCAGCCTCTCGTACAGGGACCGGATTCGGGTCCGCAGCCTGCTCTCTGACCAGCCGGTTATCTCGCTGATTGTTCGATTATCTTCACCTGCCGCCAGCAGTCGAAGCAGGCGGATCGAATCCTCGTCGAGCTCCAAATGGCTCACGTCGGACCCCGATGTGGCCAGATCCACGAGTACGTGCGCCAAATAGGGATCTACGTGGGCACCGCCAGAGGCGACGACCTTCAAGGCCTTGACCAATTCGGTGCGTCCGGAACGTTTGAGCACGAAGCCGCGGGCTCCGAGTTCGATCGCCCTCCTCAGGTAGCCGGGGTCGTCGTGCATCGTCAACACGACCGTCGCCGGCGGCGAGTCCATACGATTGAGGTTTTCCAGAACCTCGAGGCCGCCCATCTTCTCCATCCGCAGATCGAGCAATACGACATCGACGTCGATCTTCTGCAGCAGGTCCAGCAGTTCCACACCGTCGGACGCTTCAGCGACAACCTCGATCGACTGGTCGCTGGCCAGCATGAGGTGAATGCCTTCGCGAACTATCGCATGGTCATCGACGATGACGAGTCTCATTGGCCTTGCTCTTTCAGCGGAACCCGAGCCACGACGGTGGTTCCGGCACCGTCCTTGGACTGAATCTCCAGGTCGCCGCCGATCGCTTCGAGCATGGCGCGCACCGTGGCGATTCCCAACCCGTCTGGTCCTTGCTGCCAAGCGCCGTCGTCTATCACCCTGAGTACCGCCAGGTCGTTGAGGTCGTTCAAGCGAACCTGGATCCGTTCGGCACCCGCGTGCTTCCGGGCGTTGGCCACTGCCTCGCGGGCAGCTCGGTAGAGCGCCTCCTCGACCACTGAGTCCAGTTCCCGATCCAGATCCAGCTCGACGCTCACCAGGGGTGATGAGTCTTCGTCGACGGCCAATGCCCGCAGCGAAGTTCTGAAGCCCTGTTGGTCGACCGGTGAAGTCTGGAGCCGCCGCATCTCGTCGCGCAAGGTGTCGTCCACCTCGCGTACCAGTGCGCTGAGCCGCGCCACTTCGATGGTGGCATCCGGATCGAGTTGTGACTCCTTCAGAGCCTCGAGCCCGTAGAGCAACCGGTAGAGCGGTTGGCCCACGTCATCATGGAGCGCTGTGGCCAGGCGAACTCGCTCTGTTTCACGGACCTCGAGGCTGCGGCGAAGCAGTCTCTCGCTCTGTCGTCGGCGGCGGTCCACTCCTCGCAAGATGACCGTTGTGAGAGCGCCCATGAACAGCAGCAGGACGCTCAATCCCGTGCCGATTCGTATCCACGTGCTACCCCGGACTCCGGCGAGTGTCTCATTGAATGGTTCGGAGCGTTGGTACACCTCGAACACCGCTGCGGTCCTTCCATCGGCGTCTTGAACTGGCAAGTAGAACTCGATGAGCGGTCCAAATTCGTGCTCGTACAGGTTCTCCGGTTCGGTCAGGTCGGTTTCCTCGATGGAAACCTCTCCGCCGAAGGCCGACTGGACATCTCCGATCGGGCCGAAGACTCGATCGATGAGGCGCTCTTCATCCGACCACAAGATCCTTCCTGTCGAATCCCACAACTTGACTCGCACGGTGTCGCCTCCGAGCAGACGAAGCCTGGCGGCATCGGCAAACTCCGAAAGGTCTGCTGGAGAATCGAATTCGACGGGGCCCGCGAAATCGACCACGTTCTCGACTGCTCGCTGCAGCTCGTCGACCCTGGCCGCGATCAGATGGTCTCGAACTGTCGAAGGGATGAGAAATCCGAGGGAGACAGCCACCAGCCCAGAGAGGAGGACTCCGAAGAACCCGACCTGGCCCAAGAGCCCAAGTTCGCGCCAGGCATCACGGAAGCGGCGTTGAGTCGTTTGCCCCCTCATGTATTCGAGGGTCGCGATTGAGACGCTCACCGACTAGTGCCGAATGGCCCTAGAGGTGCCCTCGAACAGGGTGGTTGTCGCCGGGTCGAAAGACCTGCGATGTGCTCCCCCGAGGCGTGCCCAGTTGGAGACTCTCGGCACTCACGTCCGGTCGGCCTTGCAACGTATTTTGTAATCGCTCAAGAAGGGAGCATACAAATGCGCAAGCATTCAGTCATTCTCTTGGTGTTGATGGCCCTCGTGCTCGGAGCATGCGGCGACGACGATTCTGTTGGCGCCGAGGCCTCGGACGTGACATTCGATGTCGAAGTGATCGAGATCAAGGGCGCCACCGATGGAATCGATCCACCGTCGATCGATCCGACCACGCTGTCGGCGGGCTATGGCTTCAAGCCGCCAGGCGTGTATGACGCCGACAACCCGAACAAGTGGCAGGTAGCGACTTACCTGTATAGCCCCGGTGCCATGTCGGTGGTCGCAGGTGATGACGTGACGCTCCGGTTCTTCGGAATCAACGGCGACTCGCACATCATGTGGGTCGAAGACCCCGACGGGAACAAGGTCACTGACGAAGTGGAACTAAACCGCGGTCGTGAGTTGACACTCAACTTCACCGCCGACGAACTCGGTCACTACAAGATCGTGTGTGCTACTCACGCTCCCACGATGACCGCCGACATCCTGTCGATCAGCGGCTGAGAGCTCCTCTTGCACGCTGACGATGGTTGGGAGGCCCTGCGGGGCCTCCCAACCATTGCAAGAGATCTACTGTCAGTCAGATGCACTGGGGCGTTGTGATCATGATCGTGTTGGCCATTTCGGCTGGAGCCTGCAGCGACGGCGACGTTGTGGAGCCAACGTCAGGTTCCGCCGTGGCCGCAACTACCGCCCGCACGGAACCCACGACCACCTCTTCCCCGTCGACCACGGTGATTTCTGCTCTCGTAACGACCACCGGCGCATCGGCCGAGGTGTCGGTTATAGGTGTTGTCGTTTCGGTCGATGGAACGCTGGCGGGCACCGACTCCTTCACCGTTCGTCTCGAAGACGGGAGTGATCTCACTTTGGTGCCAGCTGATGGACTCCTGTTCGACGGCGTTTCACCGCTGAGCCATGTGCGGGATCACCTCATTAGCGGCAGCCCTGTCCAGATCACATATCGGGCGTCCTCCGAGGGTCCGGTGACTGCGATAAAGATCGGCGATGCCGGAGGAGGCGAACACAGCCATGATGACTAGAAGACTCCTGGGCGCTGTTGCGGTTTCTACGGCCTTGGTGCTCGTGCTGGTGGCATGCGGGTCAGACGACGACTCGGCGACAGGCGAGGAACCCACATTCCCGGCAGATTCGTTTGCGATCGTCGCCAACGCCGATATCGGAGTGGGCCGTTCTCGAGTGCTCTTCGGTGTTCTGGAGGGGGGTGGGCGCAGGCTCGGTTCGCCGATGGATGAGGTATTGATCTCTGTCAACCATGCGGATCGGCCTGACGCCGTCCAGACCGAAACTGCGACGTTCACGTGGATAATCGAGGGCGCGTTTGGGCTGTATCGGGCAGAATTCGATCTGGACTCGCCGGGCCTATGGAGGGCCGTTGTGATACCCGAAACCGGAGATCCGCTGGCTCCCACCGGTTTCAATGTCCTAGCCGACACTGCCGCTCCAGCGGTCGGCGAGCCTGCACCGGCTCCGAAAACTCCGACCTTGAGTGGATCGTCATTCGACCAGATCACCACCGATCCCAATCCCGAGGCGAGGTTCTATGAGTTGAGTCTGGACGAAGCGATCGCAAACGGACGCAAGACGGTTGTTGTCTTCAGCACGCCAGCCTTCTGCCAGACGGCGACGTGTGGTCCTCTCCTGGAAATCGTGAAGGGTGCAGCCCCGGACCACCCAGACGTCGACTTCGTTCACGTTGAGGTGTACACCAACCTGACAGACCGCGATTTCGCTCCGATCCCGGAAAATCTAGCCCCCTCAGTGCTCGGCGAGTGGTGGAACCTTCCGTCGGAACCGTGGGTATTCGTTGTCGACGAGACCGGTGTCATCCAGGCTCGGTTCGAAGGCGTAATAGCGGTGGAAGAACTCGACGCCGAACTCTGAGTCGCTGCCTCGACGGGCTAATCGCGAGTCGAGCCCGCGCGTCACGCTGGCAACCGGCTGAGCCGTTGCCGCCAACTGCGGCGACACGCTTATCAGGACGAGTCCCACCACCAATAGTGCCGTCTGGTAGGAACTGAACAACCCGAAGCCGGCGGCAGTCATGAATATCAGTGACGCCGCAGGCCCGATGCGATGGCGTCGAAGCAGCGCGGCAACGGTCATCACCAGGCTTCCGATGGCGATGGCATACACGATCGCCGGGAAGCCTCCGGACCATCCGAGGTTCCACAGAAGCAGGATTTTCGCTGCTGTGAGGCCTTCGATGTTCAAGAAGGCGATGGTGAGCAGGGTCGCGATGGCGGCGCCGACCACCCAATCCAGGCGGCCGAGGCGACCCCGGAGAAGCAGCGGGGACGTGATCAGCGCGACCACTGCCACCGCTTCTGCGAGTCCGCCCAACCACGGCAACGACATCACACCCACACCGTCTGCGGCTCGTTGGTCGACGAGCTGGACGAATCCGGTCATGACAAAAGCCACGCTCCAGGCCGAGATCGGAATCCTTGCCCGTGGCTCCAGACCAACAACGGAAACGAAAGCCACCGCGGCCACCAATCCCAGCGCGACAAAGTCGGCACCCGACCGCAGTATCTCGATACGGCCTGCAGCCACCGCGATGAGGAATGCACCCACCACCACAGCTGGTACCCGATGGGAGTGCGACACCCACAACGAGCCGATCAGCATCATCAGCAGGACGAATGTCAGAGGGACGGCCATGCGAAACGCCAGTCGGGCGATTTCGGTGACCCGCCCGAGAACTCCGGTCGTTACGTCCAATCCAGGGATGTGGATGAACACCCGGGTGGCTCCTCGCAGCAGAACCGCTTCGGCAGCAAACACTAACGCGGCGACCCGAATCATCGGTTCGAGCCACTCGCCTGCCGGTCCGGCTACTCCACCGGACGACCGGGTCGAAGAGCGGCTATCAATCGCCGTCACGGATCGACTTCGCGACGATGCCGAACCAGACCAAAGCCAAGAGGACCAACACCAGCACCGCACCGGTGAACAATCCGACCAGAACGTAGCCGGCTGCTGAGGGGGTAGCATGGGCTGTTCCTTGGTCGGAGGCCACCGGTGCGGGCGCTGATGAACTTGAGATGGAGAACCGGACGAATTGCGACACCGACTTGATCCCGTCGCGTTCGTCCTCACTGCCGTTCCAGACGGCAAGAGCCACATCGATCTCCTGTCCTACCTCGAACTGTGGCTGCTCGGCTCCCGGGGCAACGAATGAGCGGCGCAACACCACCGCCCAGACGTTGTCCGTGTACAGCCCCTCGCCGATGACGGTTTGTTCGTGCGCCGGTGTCAGGGTTCCGAAACCGCCCGCGACCAGGTTCTGCACGGCAGAAGTGGCTGCAAACGGATTGCCGGAGGCGGTGGCCGGGTAGTAGGTCTCTGAGGTATCGGCGTAGCGGTCGACGTAACCATCGTTGGGTTCGGGCAGGGCCGATATTCCTGCCTGGGAGTCGGCTCGCCAGTGCCAGATGTTGACTGCTTCATCGGCCTGCCCCATGCAGATGGCAGGTACCGAGCTGCTGGCACTTGCGGGAAACTGAATTGCCACTGCATCGGCAAACAGTTCGGGCTTGGCAGTCGAAGTGTCCTCGGTGGCATCTCGCCAGCTGATCCGCACGACGAGATCACCGCCGGAGTGCACCGTCTGCACGTTTACGGACGGTGCACTGCCGCCACCCATGGGGGCAGTCACCTGCTGGGCGGTCAATGGCACCCGAGCCGTGGGTACGGAATCCCAGCCGACCCAATCGGGGTCGAGTCCCGGATCCTCATCCGCCGACCACACCGTGACCGATAGCGTTTGGGAGTAGGCGAGTTCGAAGCCGAAGATCTGGGTGACGAGGCCGAAAACCAATGCCAGTCCGGCAATGGTCAGCATGCGCCGCGACATGGTCGGGGCGGGGCTGGTCACCGCTTCTCCTTGAAGTGAACGGGTCTCCATGCCGACGGTTCGCAAGGAAGCGCCTCATCATTCGCACCCCGCCCTTCATGGGGCACCAGCACGCCAATACCGGCGGTGGGCTCCACTCCGAGATCATCGAGGCGCAGGTTGATCCATCGGTCGAGCAGCCTCCCGACGACGACGAAGAACTCGTGATCGGAATACTGCTCCAGCCGGCGTCCCAATTCTGGACCCCAGTCACCGAGATGGTCGGCGAGAAAGGTCCGCTCCGCATCGGCACAGACATCGGCCTGGTCGTCGTCGCCCCGTTCGGCAGAGATCGCCTCCTTGAAGCAGAGAAAGGCGAGGTACTCGAGCTCGACGGTCACGTGGTCGGGGCGCTCATGGGTTGATCCACCGACTTCGAGTCCGAAGGCGCGATAGAAGCCTGCGATGTCGGCCATGATCGCCGTCTGGTTGAAGATCTCGTTTCCGCGGTATGCGGTCTCGTAGCCAGGCGTCTCAGGGGATTCGATTTGAGGGAAGAGCCGCTGATGAGAACGCCCGAGGGTCGCCGGATCGCCGGAAATGGTTGCGGAGAGTTCTTCGAGCAAGGTGCGCAACGCCGGCGGATAGCCGGGTGCACCTTCGGCTATTGCGGCGACGATTCCGTCGATGCCTGCGTCCGTCGGATAGGCGAGCGCGGTGGCGAGCAGGCTGTAAGCCCGACTTCTCTCGGAAGCCGAAGCGCTACGGGTGTTGGTGATCGTGCGAGCCATGTCAGATCGAGTTCAACTTGTCGCTGCGCTCGAATGTGGGCTCTTCAACCTGCACTCTGGCGACCTCTCGGCCTTGCTCGTCGAAGCCGACAACGGTGTCGTTGAAGACCTCCAGTGGCTTGCCGCCAACGATGATCTCCGAGACTTTGGGACCCTGTTCGATATCGAATCTGAAGATCATGTGCTGAGTGACCCGGAACAGCTGAAGGACCGCCAGCAGCTCACGTGAGGGTCGTTCGTACCTTTCGATGGCCCGGTCCACCCCTGGACCGAACATCTGGCGCAGATAGTCACGGGGGACCCAGCGGGGCGGTATGTAGTAGATGTTGGGCTGGGTGCCGAACTGCGGATACAGCGGCAGGGCGACCTGCTCGGTCTGGATGAGGAAGTTGAGCGGGTGATCGGGCTGGTCGGCCCACGTCCCATCCTCTTCGACGTCTACCAAGCCCTGAAGTCGAATCTTGCCGACGCAGGCGGCCATGCAGCGTGGCTCCATCGGGGTGCCGTCCGTCAGCGAGTCGAGTCCTTCCACCCTGGGGAAACAGCCAACGCATTTCTCGGTGGTGCGTGTCGTGGGCCGGTACATCGCCTTCTTGTACGGACAGGCCTCAACGCACTTGCGGTACCCGCGGCATCGACCCTGATCGACCAGGACGATCCCATCTTCGGGTCGCTTGTATATGGCGTTGCGAGGGCAGGACGCCAGACATGCCGGATACGAGCAATGGTTGCAAATGCGGGCGAGATAGAAGAACCAACCAACATGTTCCGGAAGTGAAGTGCCGTTGACAGGGAAGCGAGTGGCGTGGTCCTCGAACCTATTCGGCGCCTTCCATTCTTCTTCGGTAGGTGTGTAACCGAGGGCTCGCTCACTGAAGCCGTCGGTGGCCTCGAAGACGGTGACGCCGTCGAACCTTCCGTAGGGAGCACGGGCATCCTCGACGACTCCGTTCCACGACTGGCCCCCGGGATTGGCCTGCTCCAGCAAGTCGAGGGCCTTTACATCCCAGTCACGGGGATAAGAGCCATAGGGCTTGGTCTCGACGTTGTTCCACCACATGAGCTCTTGGCCGGGGGAGTGGGTCCACGTGGATTTGCAGGCCATCGTGCACGTCTGGCAGGCAATGCAGCGGTTGATGTTGAACACTGCTGCGAACTGGCGCTGGGTTGCGCCGGCCTCATGCCGGTAGTCCATGGATCGTCCCAAATGCCAGTTGTAGACCTCAGCCATTGGTGCTCACCCCAAACACGGAGGCGATCAGATCATCAACGAAGGCCTCGCCCTGACGACGTTTGATGTCGGAGCAGGCTGTGTACTCAGAAGAGTCGAACAGGCCGCGAATCCGGGCCGCCGGCCACCCCATCAGGGCGTACTCCTCGATGAAGGTCTGCGCCGCCGCACGATCGTGACCTTGCTGGGATTCCACCGGGTAGGTGTGACCAACCAGTTCCATCGGATCGTCGTGCTCGAAAGTCTTATCCGCCACCGTTGCCCCTCACCGTTGTAAGTCCGCCCGCGAGATATTTCTGCATCAGGTCGCTTTCGGCTCCGGGACTCGTACCAGTGGTCCCGCCGCTCCACGGGCCTTCACCGTCGAGTCCGCCGGGTTCGGCGAGCGTGATCCTCACCATCGTTTCCTTCGGGCATGTGTTGATGGCGTGGTTGTCGACGTCGAACCCGAAGGTGAAGGCCATCGTCCCGGCCCGCTTGTGGAAGAGTGAGTCGGTCTGGTGCATCGGAGGCGCCCAGCCTCGGGTGATGCTCTGTTGGCTGCCGTGGCGGAAGCTCGCCTGGTAGCCGGTGTCGGCCAAGGCGCGTCCATCGGGGCGGGTCAGCTGGGCCCGGACGGTGCGCGGAGTGGCCATATAGAAGGCGTGCTTGATCATCGTCACACCCCGCGGGTAAGCGGGATTGAAGGTGACGCGGGCCATGAGCCGGGCAACGGCGGCGAAGTCGTCGTCTTCATGGAAGTCGCGGTAGGGGCGGTCGGCTGGATTGGCATCGACCCATACGTAGTCACCGTTGTTGACACCGATCTCGGCGGCATCGTCGGGATGCATGTGGACCTGGGCGTCGCCGACGCCGGGCAGGCGCTTGTCCTTGCGGTAGGGATCACTGAAGTTGGAGTTCCAGACCCAGTGCCAATCGGTCACGGCCCACGAAGAGTGGACCGAGTGACGGGACTTGGGGGTGAGGCAGTAGAAGCTGAAGCCCTGATCGACGAGCGGATTGGTCGTCTTCTTTACCTCGTCCCAAGACATCATGATGTTGCGCACCGCTCGTTGGTCGGGGTCGGCGGACAGCGGATCAATCCCGTACGACCGCGGCCGCAGGTACGGACTGGTCGAGACGATGACATTTGGCATGTAGGGGGTGGCCTCGACCGCTTCGCGGTGAGATATGAGGTTCTCGCCGTAGTCGATGGCTTCGGGGATGTCGACATATGCGTGCAAGCGACCGGTGTCGGTGTAGAAGGGCAGAGAGTCGTTCACCTGCTCGTAGAACGGAATCCGTGGATACGTGCGGTACTGCATCAGCGCCCCACCGGGCTCCCCGTAGCGTCCGTCCATGATGTCGGCCACCGTGTATCCCTCGGTGGTGATCGACCCGGCGAGGACGCGGTCGAGGTACACCTCGGGCCGTCCTTCGAGAGCAAAGCGGAAGAGGTCGGCAAAGCGGCCATCGTCGATGAGTTCGCTCATTGCTTCGGCCACGCCGGCAAAGATGGCGATGTCGTCCTTGGAGTCGTACAGCGGGGAAACGCCGCCCTTCCACAGCTGGAGGAACGGGTTCGTCGCCGACGCCGTCATCTCGAGCGTCTCCATCTCCAGCCAGCTGTTTGCCGGAAGGATCATGTCGGCGTACTCGGCAGATCCAGTCCATTCGATCTGCTGGTCGATGATCATGTCGACCTTGGCGTTGGTGTGATGAATCAGCTCGTAAGCCCATTTCGCCTGGTTGATCAGGTTGGCGTTGTTGTACCAAAAAACCTTGGTCGGACTCGGCATGTGGGTAAGACCGGTAAAGGACTTGCGACCCTCTTCCGGAGTGTCGACGATGAAAGGCCGGTCGCCCATCCCCCAGTAGCTGGTTTCTTCACCGTGGATCGTGTGTCGCAGGTCGCTGAAGTCGTATGTGGCGGTCGGATCGAGCATCGGATTGAACGGGTCCTCGTTGACGTATCCGCCGACACCGGGGCCGTGCCAACGAGCCCCCTGGAATACGCCCCCCTTGTAGTTTCCCGCCCAGGTGCTGACTCCTCCACCGGCTATGCCGATGCTGCCGATGAGCATCGCTACCAGGTAGACGGCCCGGTTGTGCAACGTGGCATGGAAGTAGTGGTTGATCCCCTCGCCGACCTGGAATGAGACCGGCTTGATCGTGGCGATATCGGTGATGAAGCGTTCAATGAGGTCCCGGGGAGCACCAGTGATCTCGACAACCGTGTCGAGGTCATAGTCGGCAAGATGAGTTCTATACATCTGCATCGCGGTCGTCACTTCGACAATGGAACCGTCGGCGAGAGTCACTGTGCCCGAATACTCCAAATCGGGGTCGATTCCCTTGGTCTCGAGTACGTCTCCAACGTCTTCGCGGTTGATGGTCTGCAACTCCTGTGATGCCGCGTTGAACACGACCCGATCCCCGATGGTCTCGTATTGCTCTGTGGTGAGTCCGTGAACCGAGAAGCTGGGACCATCGGGGTCCAGGCTCGGCGTGTAATCGGCGATGAGGTCGTCGGCGCGCAGGCGCTGCATGGTGTCGAGCCGTACCAGCAGAGGCAGGTCGGTGAAGCGCTTGAGGAAGGAGGCGTCGTACAGGTCGCGTTCGATCAATTCACGGGCGATGCCGAGGAACAGCGCCGTATCCGACAGCCCGGCGCGCACCGGAATCCAATAGTCCGACTTCGAGGCTTGCGGGCCGTACTCGGGCACGATCGACACAACCTTGCCGCCGCGCTCGATGATCTCCTGGAAGAAGTGGCTCTCGGGCATCTTGTTTTCAACGAGGTTCTTGCCTACCTGTACCAGCAGCTTGGAGTTGCGCAGGTCGTTCATGTCGACCTCGGCACCCTGCAGTCCGTGGACGAAAGGGAAGCCGGGGGCCTGGTCACCGCGCCAGGTGTATTCCGACCATTCGCGGGCCCCGACGGCCTCATCGGGTTCGACGCCGCGTACTGCGGCATCGAGGAGCGACAGGCCGTTGGCGAAGCGGAACAGAGCGAACTTTCCGGCGATGCCGTGCAGTGGGAGAGACGAGCCAAGCTTCATGGTTCGGACTCCGGACCCTTCCCAGAATTCGAGCATCTCTTCGGGATACTGGTCCTGTTCGATCAGTCGCCGACGGCCTTCTTCTCCGCTGTAGGTCTGGGCGATGGCATGCAGTCCTGCGGCGGTGTACCTGTTGGCTTCATCCCATGAGAGTGGGACGAAGTCGTCGTCTCCGCGCGAGGTGAACATGTAGCGGTCGCGTAGCGAAGGATCATCCGACAGCGATGGAAAGCCATCGTCGGCCCAATCCTTCCAACCGGAACGGACCATCGGGCCCTTGAGCCGATATGGACCGTAGAGCCGACGATGCATCGTGTAACCCTTGGGGCACCCCCGCGGGTTCCACGCGACGGTAGACCGATTCTGCTGCGGGTCGCCGTAGCGGTCGCCGTCGTAGTTCTGTTCTATGCGTATGACTACACCATTGCGAACAAACGCTCTGAGTCGGCATTGGTGGGTGTCGTTGGGGGCGCAGATGAATGTAAAGGTGTCGGTGTAGGAGTATTGGTCTCGATAGACCTCCTCCCACCCCCGCTCGACATACATCTGTAGCGGGTTGTCGATCGACTCGATACCGGTCAGCAGCCGAAACGGGAAGTCGACTGAGCCCACAACGAGAGCGGCACCGCCCAGTTTGAGAAAATTGCGTCGTGAGACGCCGTCGTGCCCCTCCATGGGCGGAATAGTGACAGGCCACTTGTCGGCGAAGAAGGGCCGAAAGGCCCTATTGCACTGCGCTGTTCTGAGTGAAGAAACCGTCGGCAGTATGACAACTAGCGACGTTCGATCGGAACTGCCGGAGAGACTTCAGGCCGCTGCGGGCCCCTCGCCGATGATGTGAAGTGGTACCTCAGACTTGGAGCGGGCCGATCTCAGGTGGTGCGGGCGGCGGTTCTCACAAAATGATCGATCCCGACACCCAATTCGGTGAGGCGTCCGTGCTGGATCGAGTAATACGACCACTTGCCTCGCCGTTCCCGGCTGATAATGCCTGCTTCTACCAGCGTCTTGAGGTGGTGGCTGATCGTCGATTGTGCCAGATCGATGTGCCGCTCCACGTCGACGACGCACACCGGCTCTGCGGTTACGGCCAGAAGGTGGAGGATCGCCACTCGGTGTGGATCACCCAAAGCCTTGAAGCCCGCCGCCAGATCTGCTCCTCGTGCGTTGTCCAACGGTTCCACCCGCAACGGTTGACAGGCTGCTCCGTCGACGTCGGTGCACTCGCAGGTCATTTGTCCAGAATCCGTCATTTGGCTCTCTCCGGGGAATGTATCGATGATCTTCGATGGTTAGTCCCATCGATGAATATCGATCCGACAATATTCGACATACCCACCAACGCATGACATTGGATGCAATTCCCGATGTCGTAAGCGTCCGACAAGGAGGACTACATGAAGCTTGAGCACGTGATGGATTTCAAGGCCCGGCTCTACTCACCGGTGATCGATACGGGTAAGGGCCCGTTCGGTACCCGCTACATCTATAACGCTGCCGACGGCACTTTCGAGGGCCCGAAGCTCAAGGGCCGAGTCCTGCCCGGCGGCGGTGATATGCCCTTGGCCGATGCCGACGGCACGATGCGGCTCGATATCCGGGTCACGCTCGAAACCGAAGACGGAGCGTTCATCTACCTCCAGAACCAGGGTGTTGTGGAGAGCTGATCCCTCCAAACAACCACCGGAGGAGGGTAAGGCGGCCGAATTCGGCGACATGTACATCATGTCCACGCCTCGGTTCGAGACGGGTGACGAGCGCTACAAGTGGCTGAACGACCTCGTCTATGTGGCCGAGGGCAAAGCCGACATGCTTGAAGAGGACGGGTACCTCGCTGAGGTGACCTGGCGTATCTCCGCGGTCGTCAATGACTGATCGCCAGTCCCTTCTGAGCCGGCGGCACTGATTTCTGAGATCGCAACCAATACGATCGGATAGGAACAACATCATGACAGCCAACACCGGCCACGAAAGCCTGAGCTGCTGCACAATCCCCGAGTCCGCCGCCTCGCCAGGTCACGGCACGGCCGCATTCGACGAGGTTCGCAGCGAAGAGATACCGGCCGACGTCGCCGCCATCCGATCCGCAGGATTCAAACTGCTGCTCGACACCGGCAATCCGGTCACCATCGATGATCTGATCGATGCAACCGGTATCGCGGCAGAGAGGGTCGCCGAGATTGTCGACGAGGTGCGAACTCGCGGCCGGGTCGAATTCGACGACGAAGATCGGCTGATTGGGCTTGCCGGACTCACCTTGACACCGAGCCGACACCAGCTCACCATCGACGGATCCGTCCGATGGACCTGGTGTGCCCTCGACGCCGTCGGCATCCTGGGAGCCCTGCAGGCGACCGGAACCGTCAAGTCGACCGACCCCCAGACCGGCGACGAGATCGAGATCGGGTTTGTCGAAGGCAAAGCCGACACCGATGCCCACCTGTTCATCCTCGGCGGATACACCAAAGAAGGCAACGTCCGCCAGGATTGGTGCCCGCGAGTGAACTTCTTCACCGGCCGCTCAGCAGCCGAAGAGTGGGTCGCCGACAGCGGTCTCGAAGGAGACATCGTTGCGGTCTCCGACATCAGCGACGATGCTGCCGCGATGTGGCAGCCGGTGGTCGACCCGAGCGCACCCCAGGTCTGTTGAGTCTCCGGTCAGCGGCGAGTCCCGTTCCGTTCTTCCTGGCGCGCCTTGCTGGGATGGCGCGTCGGGCGCCGCGGTCCGATCCGCAGGGGGCGTTCCTTAGGGCAGGTACTGCTCGACGATCCCGGTGGCCTGCCCGCCGTTGACGTAGAGCCACACCGAACACCACTGGCTCGGACAGGAGAGGAACGAGGCCGGGTTCGGCCATGCGGTGGGTGGAATCGGAATCGGCCACGGCCACTCCGCTGCCGTGGGATCGATCCAGTACACATCGGCATTTGCCGGGATTTGCACGTCGTACGTCTTCGGGTTCTGGTTTCGAATGTAGAAGTCGAACGCTTCCGAGCCATCGGCGATGGCCTCAGCTTCGGCTGCGGCCCCGGTCCAGAAACAGGCGAGGTCGAAGCTGATCACGCCGCCGACGACCGCTTCGGCAAAACCGAACCACACCCCGTCGCCCAGGATCTGAGCATCGGTCACACAGCCCGACCCGTGGGCGAGGTCACTCCCGGGAAATGGGTCGGGAAAGAAGTCCGACGGGTCGACCGTGTAGAAGGGGAGTACCGGCGTGGTGGTGGGCGCCATCGTTGTGGCGGGCGCCAGTGTTGTTGCCGGAGCCGCTGTAGTTGCCGGTGCCATCGTTGTGGCGGGCGCCAGTGTTGTTGCCGGCGCCGTTGTAGTGGTCGGAGGGGGTGGTTGGATGGTGGCAGTGGTGTCGCCACCCAGTGAGATTGCCGTCGGCGGAGTCGTCGCGTCATCACTACACGCGGCGAACACCAAGGTGAGCGCCAACAGCAGGATCGAGGTCGTCCTCATGGGTATCTCTCTCCGGATGCCCCAATCCATAGGTCGCTGTGCTCACGCCACGCTACCAACCTGCACCTGGGGGAAGGCATAACACTTGGTGTTCGACCTCAGATCGCAGCTTGTGGGCGTGAGCAGGTTTGCGACCCCCGCTGTGTCGGAATTGCGACACTCCGCGGCGGGTGGCCTGGTCGAGGCCGTTAATGGTTGCATGTTGAAGCTGGTCGCGCGCGGGGTCACACGATTCCATGCAAGCCAGGGAAGGCTCAAGCGGGCCGTGGTTCGCACCGGGCATGCGATCTATATGGCGGTCCCCCCTCCGCTCCGAAGACATGTGGCCGCCGGCTACATCACGCTCACCCTCTTGCTGAAACGGGTGCTTCGGGTGGAGGAGCAGACCGGGCTCACGCCCGTAGCGGATGCAGGCACCCTGTCCTTTTGGGGTGTTCCGGAGGTCGACATCGCAACGTTCAGCCTGTCCGTCGAGGGCGCCGTCGAACGACCGTGCTCCTTTGGCTACGCGGAGCTCATCGCGCTGCCATCAGTCGATCGGCTGGTCCGCATGGATTGCGTCGGCGGATTCCGCAACAACACGCACATGGGTGGTGTCCGACTCGACACATTGTTCGACATGGTCGGCCTCGCTCCCGAGGCTCGGCGGGCAGTGTTCCATTGCGCCGACGACTACTTCGAGTCGATCACGCTCGACGATCTTCGCAAGCACGACGCCTTCCTGGCGTACTCGGTGAACAGCGAGGCGGTGCCCCACCTCGGCTTTCCCCTCCGGCTGGCGATTCCGGGTAAGTACGGGTACAAGTGGCCGAAGTGGGTCACCCGGATCGAGATCGTCACCGACGACTGCAAGGGATATTGGCCGGAGCGCGGCCTTCCCGACAGAGGCAACGTCGGCGACCGGCGTTAGGAGGCTTTTCACTGCGAAACTTGCCCTTGAGCATCTGGACCTCCCGCGATCACCGTCGGACAACTAGATTCGAGCGATGGCCCAATTGCCCACAGGGACACTCTCCTTCCTCTTCAGCGACATTGAAGGATCGACGCGTCTGCTTCATGAGTTGGGCTCACAATTCGGACCGACCCTGGAGCGGCATCAACTCCTGATTCGCGACGCGGTCGGCCGCAACCAGGGAATCGAGGTCCACACGGAAGGCGACTCATTCTTCTGTGTCTTCCACACCGCAGCCGAAGCACTCGCTGCTGCCATCGAAATTCAGCGCAGCATGGCGGCCGAGGAGTGGATTGACGACCATGAGGTGCGTGTTCGGATCGGCGTGCTCACGGGAGTCGCCATCCTGGGGGGTGACGACTATGTGGGACTGGACGTCCACCGCGCCGCCCGAATCAGTGAGACGGGCCACGGTGGCCAAATACTCGTTTCCGCTTCGACCCGTGTACTCGGTGAGGCCGGCCTTCCCACCGGGGTGACGATGCTTGACCTGGGCGAGTTCCACTTGAGGGACCTGGATGAGCCCGAGCACCTGTTTCAACTGGTCATTCAGGACCTGAATTCAACCTTTCCCCCACTCCGGAAGCTCGATTTGGGACCTTCCAACCTCCCGGTAGCGCCGTCGAGTTTTGTGGGGCGTAGCCGTGAGCGACAAGCGGTCGAGAAGCTGCTTGGCGAATCGCGATTGGTCACGATTACCGGTATGGCCGGCGCAGGCAAGAGTCGACTTGCCCTCGAGGTGGCGGCCGGGTCGCGAGAGGCCCACCGCGACGGCATCTGGCTCGTGGGGTTGGCCCCGGTCAAGAATGACGATCTGGTGGCCCAAGCGGTGGCTCATGCCATCGGTCTCAAGGAGTCGGCCATTCGATCTGCCGTCGAGGTACTGATCGAATATCTCGGTGATGGCAGCTGCCTGATTGTCCTCGACAACTGTGAGCATGTCATCGACGGCGTAGGCAATCTGGCGAGTCTGCTCGGAGCCGCAGCTCGGAACCTCAGAATCCTCGTTACGAGCCGTCAGGTTCTGGGGATTTCGGGCGAGGCACGCTACCCGTGTCCGCCGCTAGAGACTCCCGATGAATCGACGAACTCGCTGTCCGCCGTGCTGGACTTCGATTCGATCGTTTTGTTCGACACCCGGGCCAGAGAAGTAGACCCGGCCTTTGCGATCGGTGATGAGAATGCAGCAGTCATAGCCGCGATCTGTCGACGCCTTGATGGCATGCCGCTGGCGATAGAACTCGCCGCCGCGATGGTTCGGATCCTTACCCCGCAGGAGATACTCGACCGCCTCGATCAGCGCTTCGATCTGCTGACGGGCGGGCCGCGGACGGCGCCTACGCATCAACAGACACTGAAGGCTGCGTTGGACTCCACGTATGGACTCCTCGACGACCACCAGCAGGAGTTTGCGGCCCGAATCGGAGTGTTTGTTGGCAGCTTCGACGCCGCAGCTGCTGAGGCTGTGGCTTCGGGTGGCGAGATTCCCCGATCCTCCGTTATCGGGGGGTTATCGGCTCTGGTCGATCGATCGCTGATTACGAGCCATCAAGCGGGTGGCGGGCTCCGGCTCACCGTCCTCGAGTCGGTGCGTCAATACCTGCTGGCCGAACTCGAGTCACGGGGTCAGCTGGAGGAGCGTCGGGCTGCTCATGCCGAGTACTTCGAGGATCTGACGAAGGCAGCGTCTGCCGGCCTGCGCGGGCCGGACCAGGACACTTGGGTTGCGCGGGTCAACGCCGACATCGGGAACATTCGCTCTGCGATCACCTTTGCAGCTTCAACAGGGGACGATGCCGCGCTTCGGCTTGCGAACGGGACGTTTCTCTTCTGGCTGACCCGCGGTGACTGGTCTGATGGGCTCCATTGGACCCGGGTCGCTCTCGACCACACGTCGACGGACGACTCGGCCTTGCGCGCTCGGATGCTGGCGTCGGCTGGATTCTTTGCGAGCGATCTCGGAGAAGCCGAGCGCGGCATCGCCGAGTTGGAGGAGGGCCTCGCCATGGCCCGCCGTGTCGGCGATCTCCGCGCTCAGGGCTACTGCGCGAGTTTCCTCGGCGCGGAACTGAGCCGTCGTGATATGGATCTCGATCGCGGACTGGCACTCTTGATCGAGGCTCAGGGCATATATTCACAACTCAACGAGCCGTATGGAGAGGCTTGGGTAAACCGCTATCTGGGACTCTCACATCAGGAACGTGGCGATCTGGGCGAGGCCATCAGGTTGCAGACCTTCTCCCTCCAGACCTTCCGGGAAGCAGGGGATGTGTGGAACATTCGCCGCTCACAAGCCTTGTTGGCCGAAGCGATGCACACCATCGGCGAACTCTCGGACTCCCGCGATCTGTACGAGCAGAGTCTGCGTGGTCCTTCTGACGTTCGGTTCAAGGTCGTGATTGCTCATGCCCTAAAGGGCCTGGGGAAGGTATCGCTGGCCGAGGGGCGGCTCGACGAAGCATCCGGGCATCTTCTCGAAGCTCTTTCCGAGCTCCACGAGATCGGCGACATCGTCGGAGCCGCCGAGACGAAAGGTCACCTGGCGATGGTTGAGCTCGGTCGGGGTAATTGGGCTACAGCCGAGGAGAGCCTTGTGGAGAGTCTGTGCACACTTCGCGAGATAAACGATCGAGGGGGAGTCGCTTGGAGTCTCGAACGCCTTGCTGCAGTGGCAGCAGCGCGCGGCTCGTTCGAAAGGGCAGCGCGGTTGCTCGGCGCCGGCGCCGGGATTCGAGAGCGCACCGGGTCAAGACGTCCCGGGGTCGATCAACCGGACTTCGACCGACTCGTGGCGGCAACCGAGGAGCAGATGGGCGATCAGGCTGCAGCGGCTGCAGCACAGGCAGGGGCAGAACTCGAGTTCGAAGAGGCAGTAACACTGGGCATCGCAACTCAAAGTAGCTGACCTCGGCAATGGGAGGCTGTTGTGGATCCTGCAGCGTCGGGTTGGAACTCAGCCCTGTTGGTGACTGCGGACTCAGTCATCGGCATCCAACCCCGTTAGGTTGTGGCCTCTTGAGAGCAAGAACCCCCAGCCACATCGACCGCGATGTCGAATTCGGCCACGTCAAAGCGACTCACCATCGCTATGCGGTGATTCTGTTGTGGTGGCTGATCGCGACGACTGCGGCACTTCTCGCCATGGCGATCGGGCCCGCCCGCGAGTTCATCGAGCGTGGCGACCAGCAATGGCTCGACCTGATGGTCGACGCCGAAGCGGGCGGGTTGACCACCCTGGCCGAAGTCCTGGCGTATGCAGGCAGCGCGTGGGCTACGGTGCCGGCCCGCCTTGCCATCGCCTTCTGGCTGGGGCGCAGGGCCGCCTGGGACAGGCTCGGCGTCTGGGTAGTCGCCATCTTCCTCTCCGAGGTAACCCTCACGATCCTCAAGGCCGTCTACGACCGGGCCCGGCCTCCGGCGGAGCTCAGCCAAGCGGTCATTTCGAGCTCATCGTTCCCCAGCGGCCACACCGTCGAGGCGATGGCGGTGGCGATCGCACTGGTCTACGTGTTTGCCAAGGCAGGCAAGCCCGCCCGGCATTGGTTCTACGTGGCAGTGGGGTATGGGTTGATAATGGCTCTGAGTCGCACGTTCCTGCGGGTTCACTGGCTCTCAGACGTTGTGGTCGGCACCGTGATTGGAGCCACGGCGGCCATGGCAGCCGTGTGGATCGTGGAACGCTATACCCTCGGAGTCTCCGGTGCCCTGGAGTCGGTCTTCGGTTGGGTGGCGCGAAAGGATCGCAAGTCGGTCCGGGCATAGGGAGTCGCTGAGAGCAAAGGAACCTGGCGTGAGTGCAAGATCTCTCGGGGTCGCTTTCCTTGTAGTAACAATCGCCTTGTCCGCCTGCAGCAATGGGCCGGCGACGGCCAACGACCCGTCGGACACGACTGCACCGACCAGTGGGCAAGAGACGCCGGACACCGACGAAGCTCTCTGTCCGGCATTGCTGACCTGGGGTTCCGCCCAGCAGCGGTTCCTCGACGAACTCAGCGAGGTGTCGCTCGCCGACCTCGATCAACCCTCGCCTCGCGTACTGCAGGCCGGGCTCGGCCTGGGAAGCTTTCTGCTCGAGATCAACCGAGAAGCGGTCACCCTCGGATGTGAGTCCGAGCTGGTGGAAGGCTCTCCGGAACGTTGCGGGCAGATTGCCCTCCTCGAAGCCGAGGGCCCGGCTGCTGAGAACATCCTGGGAGTTCTCGCCGCCGAGTGCGACTGACGGCGAGTCGCGGCCACCGCGTGGATCCGTCAGGTCCGGGTAGGCCTCAATCGGATTCGGAGCGATGCTGACCTTTGAGCATCCGACCCACCGCTCCCACCGGCTGAGTTGTCAAATGCACCAGACCGGCGATTCCGAGACCAAGAGCTTTGGGAATCCGTCCGAGCTTGGGCCCCCCGATGAAACCCCTCTTGGCGAAATGCACCCATAGCGATATGGCCACCGTTGCCATGACTCCGAGCACCCCGAAGTACCCCCACCGCCAATCGAGTTCGGGGATGCGAGCGAAATTCATCCCATAGAGTCCTGTAATCAGCGAGAGCGGCAGAACGATCGCAGCGAAGACCGTCAGCACTTTCATGACCTCGTTGGCTCGCTCGGCCACGGTCGCCCGGTATGTCTCCAGCACCGCTCCGAGCAGGTCCCCAGATGTTGCCAAGGACTCGGTTGCCCGGTCGTATTGATCCTGGACACTTGTCAGTCGCATTTGTGCACGATCCCCAATTGCAGGGAACTCGTCACGAGCGAGGCGCCGGATCGTGGTTCGTTGTGGCGCCAGCAACTGTCGTAGCACCAACACATCTCGTCGCAGGGCTTGGATCTCGGCGATCACGCCGGGATCGCCGACAAGCGCCCGGTGATCTAGTTCTTCTACACGCTCGGCGACAGCGTCAGCCAGAACGTTGAAGCGACTGGCTCCGGCCTCGGCCAACAGAGCGAACAAACGGTCGGGCCCAATCCACGCCAGGTGACCCGGGTGCGTGAGAGTCTGACGAATCCACTCGAAGCCGGGCAATTCCTCTTGTAGGAACATCACCAAGTAGTTGGGGCCAACGAATACGTCGTATTCCACGGTCCGGAACCGAGTGCTATCGGGGGCAATCCCGTGCAGAACCACGAAGGTGTGGTCTCCGAAGTAGTCGACCTTGGGGTACTTGGTGGCGCTAACAACGTCTTCAACGCTGAGCATGTCGAAGTTGAAACTGCGGCAGATCTCCTCCACCTCAGCCTCGTCGGCACCTACGACGTCAACCCACACCCAACCATCACCGCTGAGCGTCGATCGGAGCTCCGCCGCATCGAGCTCCACGGCATGGTCGGAGCCCGGCTCGACGTGAAACAAGCGCACCATTTGGTGATTATCCGCGAACGGAGCTCTCCAACCTGGCATTTACGGTTCGTGGGGTAGGGGTTGGCGATAAAGCTCGGGTCGTGCGGGCGGAAATCGACGGCATGCGCGCAGCGTATCGATGAGGTCTTGTCAGCGTTTCGATCAAGGGATCTCGCAGGCGTTACCACTTGATGGGAGGTGCGGGCCAAGCTCTGGAGGCATCCCTCTGAGCCAAGACCGTGGTCTGTCACCCGATAGTCGGATTCGTTCGTCTGTATCGGTAGGACTGAATGCTTCTAGAAGGGGAGTCCAATGGGTGCTGTGAGAGAGAACTGGATCACCGGAGTTTCGATGCTGGTCGGACTGTTCCTGTTGTTCATGACGGTCGGCATCGGCGTTGACGATGGATCGAACACGGCGGAACGCTTTTTCGGTATGGGAACAATGGGAGTCGCAGCGATTGCCTTCATAGGTGGACTTTGGGGGCTCCGTTCGGGTCGTCTATCGAAGGGCGTTTCGCAAACGGGCATCGTGATCGGTGTAGCCGGGACGGTCATTTGGTTCTGGATGGTCATCCCGCCGATATTTGCCCTAATCGTGCTGTGGTTCGGAGTCGTAAGAGGCGGGTTGGCCAGAGAACTGGCGACCGCTCATGCCGAACCCCTTGGTCAGGTCAGCTGAGCGATATCGCTCAACAGCTCGACGGCTCCGAGAGTGAAGACGGTGCCCAGGACCGCCCACGCCACCACTGACGCGGCCAACCTAACCGGTTCACGTGAACCGAGAGGTTGCAGGTTGAATGTCCGGTTGCCCTTCTCGATCAGGTGGTCGGTGAGTATGGCGACGGTCGCCCCCCAAGCGCCGGGGAGAAACACGAACAGTCCGATCGCCAACCAGAGTGGCTTTAGCAACCGGAAATCTATCCCCTCAAACTCCACAAACGCGCCCCCTCCGACAACGGCCGCGGTGAGGGCGACCATCGAGACCACGACCCACCGCTGACCTCGCAGGAATCGTCGCAGGAGGCCAAATGCCGTCCCGCCGACGGTACCCAGGAGGGTTGTACCTATGAGCAAAATGATGGTGGCACCGCTGAACGTTCCTATCTCGAATCCGTCGTCGGAGGTGAGGCCCCGCACTCGGTCACCAGAAGCCAGGAACAGGATGCGCATCGCAATTCGTCCTCCGACGCCTCCCCACAGAAAACCGGCGACCATTCCGGAAACGGCACCGGCGCCCACCGTTTGCAGAACGGCGTTGATGCCGCTGATTGGACCGGAGTGTGTGTTCGTATACGCCATAGCCTTCCCCTCTTCGAATACTCCATTAGTAAAGACGAGCCAACCCGGGCGACGGGTGACACCTCCTTAGAAGGTGGGAATGAATCAGTCAGCCGCCAAGACCAACAACCAGAGGAAGGACTATCAGGGCGAGCTGCAGAAGTCCAAGCCCGACGACTATCCAGACCACGATTGTGATCCACCGATCCACCTGCTCGTTGTGAGGATTCGCCGCGGGGAGAGCCCGACCGGGCTCCGCTTGGCGAGCCCGCCGCATATTCGCCGCGAAAACCAAGCCGACGACGGGCAAGACGATGAGCGTGACGGCGTGCAACACCCCCATCAGCAGGAACAAGCCGGCAAGTCTCTGGGTTTCCCATCCGATCCACTCGACGAGGTCGGAGCCGTGGACATTGGCCGGTGGCGCGTATCGCAGTGACATGATTGTGTAGGCCCCGAAGATCAGGTAGTAGGCGACGTCCATCAGAGTCAGGAAGCTGCGGCCGGTGTCGGTGTTCGAACGGAAGACGTCACTCTCGAAGGCGGTCCCGAACCGCCGAATGGCCGGACCCAGCACCAGCACCAGCCCAATCATGACGCCGGTCACCAGCAACTCGAGCGCCCAGAAAGGCATCTCGAGAGCCCCATCGACCCGGTCGATCGCCAACAAGATGTAGGTGGCGACGAAGCCGAGGGAGACCACAACCGACAAGAAGACGCGGCGGACTCTTCTGCGGTGAGCTGCGTCTTCGTCGATTGACTTGATGACCTTCTCGAACAGATCAGGGCTCGGCTGATACTGATCCGCCGTTCGGAATGCTGCGGTCAACCGCTCTTCGAGAGTCATCGGTCACTTCCGAACGTTTCACGAAGGGATGCCAATCCACGGCGGCAGTGGGTCTTGACCGAGTTGGTCGAAATGCCCAGTACGTCGGCTATCTCTCGCTCCGCGAGTTCTAGATAGAAACGGAGCAGGATGCAGTCGCGTTGTCGCGGAGACAGGTCGCGCACCTGATCGAGCAACAGAGTCTGCTGTTCATTGAGAAGGAGACGGTCTTCGGGCGCGTCGGGAGCCGCTCCAACGGGGTTTGCTTCTTGATGGCGCAGCGACATCAAGCCGCGTCGGTTGTGGTCCCGCGCCAGGTTGATCACGATCGACCGCAGGTATGGCGCTGCCTTGTCCTGGCTGCGAATCCGATGAGCCGACTTGTGCAGACGGATGAACGCCTCTTGAACAAGATCCTCGGCGGCATTGCGATCATCGGTAAAGAGGCGCGCCAACCGGACCAATGCGGCCCCCTCTTGTGCGAACAAGTCGGCAATCAGCGCATCGCGGTCGACGCCCACGACGACTGTTGCGACGGCTCGCGCTCGCTCCACGGCCATGAGGAGCCAGTGGACTGAGGTCCCTCTTATACCCCCTGTGATCGAGCCGACGGTCATGCGAGTTCTTGCTGACCCGCGTCATCTTCCATGCGTCGCGACAAGCCGAGCAACCGACCGACGATTGGGAGACTCAGCACGTTGGCGCCGTGGAGAACCCCCATCAGCATCAGCATGCCGCCGAAACGGACCGTTTCACCACGGAGCTGGTCGGCTCCCACGGTATCTGCCCACCCGGTGTCTGGTTCGAAGTGGATGGTGAAGAGGATGAACGCGGTAAAGATGAGGTAATACGCCACATCCATCAGCACGATGTAACTCTTGCCCGTTCTCGGGTTGGCTCGAAACACGTCTGCTGCATAGCTGCGCCCGAACCGCTTGATGAGTGGTCCGAGGCCTAACAGCGTCGCCATCAAGGCACCAATCGTGATTAGTTCCAGAATCCACCAGTCCATGGCACTCCTCCCTCAATCTGATCGTGTCAGATGGATGACCACGTGCCCGGAGGCAGGTGACCGTCCAATCTATCGCTCTCACCAACACAGACGACTAGGCACCGACGATGGGTGACACCGATCTTGCAGGCGGCGATGAGCAGATCTCGTCGATCGTGTCACCCATCACGCTCTGCTCTACGTCTATCTGTTGTGAGGAACCAAAGCCGTGGAGGGAACGAGAATGACCAGATCTACCAAACGAACCGTCGCGCTGGGAATGGTGCTGCTGCTATTGACGGCCGCGTGCGGTGACGACGCTGCTGACCCGGAGCGATTCT
>Ga0255057_10000098_pt1 | contig 45845 bp, 43 predicted proteins | sample Cases_109_6_MG_FD_189022 | JGI IMG/M metagenome (GOLD analysis project Ga0255057, IMG submission 189022) | Seawater microbial communities from Amundsen Gulf, Northwest Territories, Canada - Cases_109_6 | ecosystem: Environmental > Aquatic > Marine > Gulf | place: Canada: Northwest Territories... | reverse complement strand
TGGCCTTGTCCAGTTCGGCTTCGGCGAGGAGCTTCTTCAACCTGGCGTTCTCGACCTGGAGCTCTTTGAGCTGCTTCGCACCGTTCGTGTTCATCCCGCCGTACTGGTTCCGCCACCGGTTCCACGTTGATTCAGCGATCTCGAGATGCCGCAGCACCTCGGTCATGTCCTTGCCCTCGCCGAGCATGCGTTCGCCCTCCTGGAGCTTCCGAACCGCCTGCTCGGGGGTGTGTCGATGTCTCTTCATGTGGTCATCCTCCCATTTCAAGGGTATAGACTCCCACAACAGGTGGACCACTATCCGGGGCTCAGGTCATAGGTAGAAGGGGCGATCGGCAACACCCTGCAGATCGGCTCGACCCCGTACTCATCCCGGTAATCGTTGATGAACGGTCATCGTCTCGGTCGGCGGTCGAGCTGCGCCTAAGCAAAATACGCTGACGCCTTACGCAGGATCTCATTGGCCCGCCGCAGCTCCTTGACCTCTGACCACGCTCCCGCTCATCGGTCGACAACCCCGCCCGCAGCCCGGCAAGTTCGCCGACGTCATCGTGCTCGATCAGAGCCCAATGGCCGTCGATGAAGAGGCGACCGTTTCCATCGACGCCCTGATGACCATGCTGGCAGGGCAGGTGAAATACTGCGCGCCCGACCTCGAAGCGTGTGCCCTGACCAAGGATCGTGATCCCATCAATGCCCATATCGGCGACGATGTCGGGATGGGTATAGAGATACTCCGTAGCTCAGATGGGACTCACGTTGAGATTACGCAGGACCAGATTGACCTCGGGGATCAGCTGACGGCGTCGGGCGTGGGAACCAAGGACGACATAGAGACAGAACGCCCGGCCCGTCTCGGTAAAGAAGAATTGAGCGCCGGACTGGCCGGGGATCGGCCGCTGCATCGTGTGGGGCGCAAAGTCTTCCGCGGCCACCGTGGGAATCCCCGACGCTGCGAACAGCGCCGTCCCCACCGATTCGGACCCGTATTCGAAGAGGACGATCAGCAGATTGTCCGCAACCATGACCTCGACCGCACCAGACCCGAAATCCCCTCGGTTCGATACCAGCGGGAAGTTGGCCAGGTGGACGACCGGCTCGGTCTCTCCCGGCGAATCGGAGAGGGGACCGATTCCCGAGCCCCGCTGGTAGATCTCACCGTCCCATCCCGCGGGGATGTCGACTGCTATCCCGTGTGCAGTCAGGTCCACGAACTGCCCATCATCGGACGAGTACGACAACGGCAGTCAGTGCCGCCACGGTCTGTGCCCCCACGACCAACACGCGAGCCGAAGGCAACCCGCCCTGGAGTTTGCGAAGTGCGCGGCGAAGCGTGCCCGGGTCGTGGGCACCGGCAACCAGGAAGATCGCCACCGCCCGTGCCAAGCCAAAGATCCCGCCGACGACCGCCCCAAGAGCGAGCGATCCGGACAGCATCGCCAATGCGATCGTGGTGTATACCGACGCAGTCGTGACGATGGTCACCACACCCAGGCCAAGCTGGAACCCGAAGCCCCAGCCGTAGACCCATCCGCGGTACCTTGCCAGCCAGTTCTCGTCGACCTGACGGTGAACCGAAGGGGGCTGCCGGCCCATCAACTCCAGCCCGGCGCCGAGAAGGCACACCACGATCACGGCGAATGTCCGCCACGTCCCCGAAGGCAGCAGGGAACCAACCCATCCGCTGAGCGACCCCACAGCCACGCCGCCCATCACCGACCCGAGCAGGTACCAGCTCACCGTGACCCAGAATCCCTGATGGCGTGCCCGCTCTCCGAGCGGGTTGATGCTGGACAGCATCGACTCCCCTCACGGCGACCAGGTCGATCTCCACCCGGCGGCGGCAGCTACCAGGATCGCCGCCCCGGCAACGGCGACCGGCGGCATCAGGCTTCGCCCCGTCCCGGTGCGGTCTCCGGGTAGAGGCTCGAGTGTCCGGGGCCGATCCCGGCTCGCCGCAGCGCGGCATCGGCGACGAATCCATCGTCGGCCTGCCCGCTCCGATCCGCCTCGGTATCCGCCACGGCCTGGCCAAGCAGCGAAGCGACCTGGGCCCACGATCCAGCGGAGCCCTCACCGACGACGGCGTCGACCGAGCCGTCGACGAGCACGAAGTACGGGGACACCGGCACTCCATACGACTCCCAGGCCTCGGTGGACTGAACCAGTGTGATCCCGTCCGGGACGAGCTGGGAAAGCCGGGACTGGCTCTCGGCATCCCGGCTCTTGGTGACCACCACGAGCCGAACTTCGGAAAGCTCTGACAGCAGGTCGCGGGCACCAAGGCCCTCCCACAACCCGACACAAGCCGAACACCCGGTCGACAGAAACGCCAACATCGTCGAATGCCTGGTCCCGGTCACGCCGACGTGAATTGCCGATCCCGCCAGCGACAGCCCGGACACATCGGTGACGCCGCCATTGCTCGCCCGTGCCCGCGGAGCAACAGCACCACCGGTCGGGACCGTCGACACCTCGCGGACACCCAGGTCATGCAGCGCCCGCAAAATGTCGGCGTTGCTGCGCAACAGGCCGACCACGAGCACCCCAAGCAGGATGATGGCCAGGCCCTCGATGACGAGTACAGCAGTCATCACGGCACGAAAATATCATGTGAACCGGCGGAATTGGTGTTACGCAGGTAGAACGAACCGCGTCGGTACACACCAACGGTGTCGGTTCCGTCACCGTCGTAGTCGCCCATGACGGGTGTGTCCGTGGAGTTGCCGTAACTGAAGAAGAAGTCGGCGGCGCCGAGCCCGCCACCGTTGGCGCCGAGGCGGTTGATGATGTAGAAGCGCCGGTTGCTCGGGCGAAACAGCGAGACGGTATCCCTCCCGTCGCCGTTGGCGTCGCCGATCACCGGGCGGTCCCCGGAGTCGCCAAAGAAGAACCAGATATCGGCATTGCCCTGGGTGTTGGAGAGACGGAGGTAGACGCGTCCGTCGGAGCGCCGATGCTGCCCCGGTGTGTCTACGCCGTCACCGTTCCAGTCACCAGCGAAGGGCTCATCCCCTGGGTTGCCAAAGTAGAACACCTTGTCGGCATTGCCTGTGGAATTCGCATACCGGAGGTGCCACTCACCGCTGGGACGTACGATGCCGCAGGTATCGATTCCGTCTCCGGTCCAATCACCCACCACCGGGGTGTCACCAGCATTCCCGAAGTTAAAGACGATGTTGGGGCCCCCGTCGGCTCGCTTGAGATGCCAACGCCCTCTGGCAAATACGCCGGGCATGTCCTGGCCGCTGCCGGTCCAGTCGCCGACCACCGGAATCCCATTGGGAAGCGCGGTCGGCTGCTCGAGACACGGAGCATTGTGGAACCGCGTGGCGTTGTCGGTTGCCGAGGTCGTGGTGCAGCTGTCATCCCAGATCCATGGCGGGGTGCAGGTGACGACTCGGCACACAATCGGCCCGACGCAGGTGGAGTCCTGATTGCACTGCCCGTATCGGAACCCGGTGCAGGATGACTTTCGATGGCTGCAATTGCCGGTGCCGCATCCGCACACGAAGTTGACCGGATCTTGACAGTTGCCTTGGCAGATGCCGTTGCTGCCACAGCCACACGGACCGCAATCTGACACATTGCAGTCGACGTAGTAGCGGGGTTGCCGTCCCGAGGACGTGTCGCAAATCCCGGAGCCGTCGGCCTTCCACCAGCCGGCGGCGGTGGTTCCCGACGGACAAACGTTCTCGCCATGCGTCGCACAACAGAAGTCGGTGTAGCCGTCACAGCACAGATCACCGCAGCCGCAGGTCTGGCCCGAGCATGTACAGATGACCGAGTAGGCGGTGCCCTGACGGAACAGGAACTGCATCGGGGCCACGCTGAGCGCCGTCGCCCCCATCGTCATCTTGCTCAAGAAGCCACGCCGGCTCACCGGGCGATCGAGCAGTCGGGTCGCCCTTCGGACGATGGTTCGACTCACAGAGAGGCGCCAGACCCTGTTGGGGAGATACCAACGATGGGTTCCTTGGGACCGGGCCGAAGGAGGGGCAACACGGCGAGGATTCCGTACAGGATGTAGATGGTGATGGCCGTGAAGGCAATGAAGGCAACTGCCAGGCCGGGGGTGAGTTGATCGATCCCACTCCACGGCCCGATCGGGAAGAAGCCGGCGAAGGAGAGCATCACGACCGCTCCGACGTTCACGATCACGTGGTTGAGGCTGGGTGGGGTATCGGCTGAACCGAAACACCCACAGCTCGAGACCGGCAGGCGGTGACGCATCGCATGGAGGACGAACCATGCAAAACCGGCATAGAAGGCGGCCGCGGAGAACGCCATGAGCGAGCTTCCGAGGACAATCCCGCCCACCCCGATCAGTACCTCGACCAGGCCGGCGCCACGCACCAGGACCCGCCCGTGCGGTAGCCCTGCGGCGCGAAGAGCACCTGATGCGGCATCCGGGCTGAACACCTTCATACCTCCAGCCAGAGCCAAGAGCCCAAACAAGGCAAGCGTTGGTCCGCTGTAGGCAACCATGGGGTCGCGGATGGTAGATCGGGTGGTTCGCATGGAGGGGTCTTTCCCAACGGCGCTTCCCGCACCGGCGCTCAAAGCGCGTCATACTTGGTGAGCGGCGCCAGCCCGCGCCGCCCTTGACGCCACGAAGGAGCGACATGGGCGCCGGCACCCACGGGCTCACCAATCTCGATGACGCCACGGTCGAGGCGGTCAACGCCGCCATCGTTGCGTCCAACGCCTGACATGGGATTTCGCCGGCTCCTGCTTCCGCTGGCGGCCCTCGCCCTCGTGCTGGCCGCGTGCGGCGCCACGTCGGACGGCGAGGAGGTCCGGCCGTTCTCCGAGATACAGGTCGGCGAGATCACCTTCGAGAACGACCCGACTTTTCCCGACCGGGGAATCTTTCGCGTCGTCACCACCGAGCCAACGATCTGCTCGATCACCTGGGGTCCGACCGAAGCGCTCGGCAACCAGAACAACTCCCTGGCGATGAACGGGACCGGCATCATCGACCACGACGTCCTGCTCCCCGGAGCAGTGCCGGGCGTGACCTACTTCTTCAAGATTCAAGGGGCGACGGCCGACGGACGCCTTTTTGCCTCCGAATTGGGCACCTTCACCCTCCCGGAAAGGGAAGCGGGTGCAATGGACGAGGCTCTTGACGAAGACGACCCGGCACATGGCGCCAACCTGGCGTTGTCGGCATCCGTCATCGACGTGAGCAGCGAGTTCTCCGATATCTGGGCCGGCGGCAACGCCATCGACGACGACCTGAGCACCGAGTGGGCAACCGCGGGTGACGGCGACCTTGGCTTCTTGACGATCGACCTCGGCTCCGTACAGGAGGCGGTCGGCGTCGAGTTCCTCACCCGATCCATGGCAGATGGATCGGCGATCGCCAACGACTTCTTCGTCGTCGTGGACGACGGGGACCGCCTGGGACCGTTCCCGGCAGGCAATCCGGCCGATCCTGGGTTTGTGTCGTTGGACTTCACCGGCAGGGTGATCCGATTCGAGCTCGACACCTCCACCGGAGGGAACACCGGTGCCATCGAGGTCCGCGTGTTCGCACCGGCGGCCGCGGCAATTCAGCCCTAGGCCGTGACCCGTCCGGCGGCGCCCTCAAGCCCGAGATCCTCGATGGCCATCTCCCTCAGCTTGAACTTCTGGATCTTGCCGGTGACCGTCATCGGGTATTCGTCGATGAACGCGACATGGGCCGGGACCTTGAAATGAGCGATCTGGCCGCGACAGAACTCCCTCACGTCTTCTTCGGTGAGGTTTGCCTCCGGCCTCGTCGTGACCCAGGCCATCACCTGCTCCCCGTAGTGCTCATCGGGCACACCGATGATCTCAGCGGCGACGATGTCGGGATGGGTATAGAGATACTCCTCGATCTCGCGCGGGTACACGTTCTCGCCGCCACGGATGATCATGTCCTTGATCCGACCGACGATGTTGACGTAACCCTCCTCGTCCATGGTGGCGAGGTCGCTGGTGTGCATCCAGACGTCAGCGTCGATCGCCTCGCTGGTACGGTCGTCGACGAGCGGTCTAGCCCCCTCCGGTGTATGACGAGGCTCCGCCGTTCTAGAAGCGGCGTCCGAAGGAAGCCTCGAGCCGCTCCCACAACGTGGGCTGGATCTCCAGCTTCATATTCTCGAGTGAACCGGCCACTCTGGCGGCGTCGTCCCCGATGCTCGGTAGCCGGGCGGAGGTCCGCTCGTACCGGGACGGTCGTTCCTCGCGATCGACGTCATGAATCACGACGATCGGCGATGCCCCGTCGCTGTCGGCTGGCGGAGTGACTTCATCCAGTTCATCGATCTGCGGCGGCGCGATTGAGGGTGCGGCGTCGATGGGACGGTCTGGTTCCCGCTGCGCCCCTGCGAGGACGGGATCGGAGTGGGTCTGTGCTTCGTCTACTCGCTGATCGCCCTCGGCCGGCGTGGTCGCTGCGACCGGTTCCTCTGTCACGGGCTCCGTGCTGTTTGACGCTGCTTGGATGATCCGAGAAATGATCTTGGCCACCACTTCGGCTTGATCGGCACGGACTCTTGCTATTGCATCAGCTTCAATCCGGTCGGCCTGGCGGCGAGCGCTTTCGAGGACACGGTCCTTGGAGTCGAAGATGGCGGCCATGGCCTCGTTGACTTCATCCTCAGCGATGCCCCGGTCTTCGGCAATAGAGAGACGCGCCCTGGCATCACGCGCCCAGTCCTCGAGGTCTTGCCAACTCGACTCGACCTCGCTCAGGAAGGCTTTCACTTCCCGAGGGTCGTAGCCTTTTTTGATGACCGAGAACTCTCGATCATCGAGTGCCGGTCTTGGTGGAGCAGCACCGTCATATCGCGTTTTTTCCCCCGTCATCGACGCCTCCCCCTCCGCTGACAGCGGAAACCCTCGACCCCGGCTCGATGCTCCTGGGCTTGGGCACGCGGACCGGGGTCCAATCCTGTTGTGCACCTCGGGCTACTCCCGGTAGGTCCCGTGAGACAGGTTCCTGATGCGAGCCTCGACCTCGTCGGGATCCGAGTCCTCGACATTGGCCCACGCAAGGATGTTTTCTAGGCGCTTCAACGCACGCCCCTCGTCATCGGCCCGGTCTCGTTCAGCGCGATCATTTCGACGCAGCCAAATCATCGGTCCCCCCTGTCCATTGGCCGCGGTCCGTCGTTCGGGCGGTCAAATGGTCATACTTTGTGCTAACTGAGCGTATCAGTGGGCCAATCGATCGAACAGGTGGATATCGGCTTGACCGCACGGACTAGTCCTTTGACCACCGTGCCTTCTTCTCCAATCGGCGACTACTCCACCAAGCGAAGCGGGTTTCCTTCGATGTGTGCAGACCAGGTGGTGGTGTCCGCCGTCTTGCCCGGATAGTTGTAGTGGATCTTCCACCAGCAGTCGGCGGCACAGGTGTGTCGGCAGGCAAGGCCACCCGGATCGTCACCAGCCAGTTGTTGAATCTGCCGCCACCGCCACCGCCGGATTTGCTGGTATCGATCACGCAGCTCGCCTCGGTGCCGCTGGCAGTGCCGCCGCCGTCGCGCTCCTCGGCCTCCCAGGTGCACGCCGGACTGCCTCCGGATGGATCGCGAATCTCGACCGAGTGTTTGCCCTGGGCATCGCCCGGATCCCACAACTCGATGACCAGGGTCTTGCCGGCATGCGCTTCAACCACCTCGGCGAGGCGAAAGCCGGTGTTGCCCTATGATCCATCGACGTTGGCGTAGATCGCCATGTCACCGAGGCCGTAGACCCTGGGCTGGGGCCCGGCCGACACCGAGGCACGCAGCGACCAACGGTTCAGGCCCCGTGAATCGGCCCCTCCCGGATCGTTCACCATGATCCGCAGCGGGAGAACTCCGGCTTCGGAGACCGGAATCGTGCACAGCGGAACCCAGAGGGCGGCCACTCCACCCGGATAGGAAAGCTCGACGTCGTCCCAGTTCAGCTCGCCATCGCCGTTCTGGTCGTCGGAGTCGTCGGCTCGCCCGTCGCCGTTGAAGTCGGCATACGGATCACGAGGGTCGAACGTCGACGAGCACTCCAGGACATTGCCGTCCGTCGTGTTCAGTGGTGTCGGGTCGGCGTCATACAGCATGAATGTGGTGCTCGGGCCGGGACTCCCGCCCTGCTCCTGGTCGCCGACCAGGATGTGGTCTCCACCGCCCCGGGTGAAGTACGGGTCGAACATCTCAACGGTGAGCGTGGACCCAACCGATAGGACAGCGACCTCGACGCCGTAGAGATAGCCCCCCTCAGCGCTTGGGACACCCGGGCTGAGCGACAGGCGGCGGTCCGCATTCTTGGGACAGCCCGCCTGACTGGTCCAGCGGATACACTGCGACGCAAGGGTGGTTTCGATGTAGCCCCTGTGACTAGACCGTGGATATCTCGATCCGGTGCACCACGTTGTTTGCGTAGCCGTTGCGATTCCACACCGGTGTCAGCGGCTGGGTTCGGTCCTGCTCGTCGGTGGCGCGGGCGGCGATGAGGTGGGCTCCGGGCTCGAGGGAAACCTTGACCGACCACGGTGTCGGGGCGAATCTCGCCTGCTGGGGGCCGAGAATGGCCTGAAACCACTCCTCGTCGTCGACCTGGACCGCAACCGAGGCAATTCCGCCCTCGCCCGACCAGGCCACACCATTCAGCTCGAGGCTCGATCCGGTCGTGGACCCGTCCTCGGGTGTAGTGATCAGCGCCCGCACGCGAACGACCCCGACGGGTGCCTCCTCCAGCTCGTCACGGTCGCCGTAGTACCGGTACTTCAGGCGAAAATGGCCGTCGAACGGTTCGTCGACGGCGGTAATCGTGGTGAGCCACTTCACCGAGCACATGCCGTAGCTGGCAGGGACGAGGAGTCGGAGCGGGGCGCCGTGTTCCGCGGTGAGCGGCTCGCCGTTCATCTCCCAGACGAGTATCGGGCTATCGGCAAGCGCATTCACCGCTTCGAGGCTGAACGCATAGTTGATCTCACCTTCCGGCTCGACCACGCCCCGATCGGCACCGGTGAAAACGAACTCGGTCACCTCGTCACGGGGCTCAACGAGGTCGAGGACCGCGCGAAGCGGCACGCCGGTGAACTCGCCGACGCTGATTGCTCCGAGCCCCCACGGTGTCCCATCTGGTACCGGCTCCATGAGCAGTCTGCCGTTACCGGCGCACTCGACCGTCACCAACTCGCTGCTTGCGCCGAGGCTGCGGAGCTCATCGATGGAGAACGTGCGTGGCAAAGCGACGAGGCCGTCCACCGCGAGGTGCCATGAGTCACCGTCGACGTCTGGTATCCCGAAGTTCGATCGGGTGTAGAACGCGTCGAGCGGGGTGGGCGCGGTGTTCAGCAATTGCAGGGGGACTCCCGCGTTCCATTCGTCTACCCGGATCAATCGTTCCATGCAGGGCGTAGGGTGGCACGAAACGGACCGAAGGAGGGCAAATGCAGTTCACCCAACACATCGTGTTCTACGCACCCGACGAGCATGCCGTCGAGACTCTGCTCGACGAGTGGCGGCTCGCCGGGCCGACCGAAGGCTCTGGCTTTCTCGGTGGCCGCCTGCTGCGCTTTCGCGACAAGCCGGGGCGGTACGTGCTCCAAGCCGAATTCGATTCGTGGGAATCGGCCGAGGCCAACAACGACCGTCAAGAGACCAAGGAATGGTCGGAGCGGTTCATCGAGCTGGTCGACGGCGAGCCCAAGTACGAGAACCTGGACGTCCTGCGCGACTTTTAACTTGGGGCTCATGCAGATCGACGGCTTCACTATCGAGCCCCTCACCGAAGATCGATTCGACGACTTGGTCGCCGTTCTCGGCGAAGGTGGTATCGGCGGCTGCTGGTGCATGTACTGGACCACCGGCACGACCCAGCAATGGCGCGACAACGCCAAGGGCGGGAACACCGCCCCCAACAAGACCCTGATGCACGAGTTGGTAGCGACGGGCCCGCCGCCGGGGCTCATCGCCTACGACGGAGCCGAGCCGGTCGCCTGGTGCCGGGTAGTCGCCCGGTCGACCCTGCCCGGCTTGAAGCGGTCAACACACTTCTCCACTGACCTCGACATCGACGGGGTGTGGTCGCTGCCGTGCTTCGTCGTCCGCAAGGAACATCGACGCCGTGGGCTGACCGGGGCCCTCACCCGGGCCGCGATGAAGCTTGCCGCGGGACAGGGTGCCACCGTGCTCGAGGCATACCCGTGGGACACCGCCAGCCGGGAGGACCCGACTTCGATCTATACCGGCGTAGTTTCGACCTTCCAGCGCCTCGGGTTCGAAGAAGTGCAGAGAAAGGCCCCGCACAAGCCAATGATGCGGCTCGAGCTGCGACCGGTACGCGGATGACCGCCGCCGGCGCCGTTGTGTGTGGCGCGGGTATTGCCGGCGTGAGCGTCGGCTACTTCCTCAGCGTGGACCGGGGAGTCGACAACGTGGTGATCGTCGATCCGAGACCACCGCTGACGCTGACGAGTGACAAGTCGACCGAGTGCTATCGGAACCGGTGGCCGAGCCCGTCGATGGTCGGTTTCATGAACCGGTCGATCGACCTGTTGGAAGCGCTGGCGGAGGAGAGCGACAACGCCTTTCACCTCAACCGCCGCGGATACCTATACCTGCACCGCTCCGAGGGCGGGCTCCACGGGGACGGCGCCAAGCAGATCTCGAGATCGGAGCTCGCAGCCGAGTATCCATACCTCACCGGCGACGCCGAGCGTGCCGTCCGGGTAGCAAGGGCAGGCTGGTTCAGCGCCCAGCAGCTCGGAGCGTGGATGCTCGATCGGGCCCAGCAACACGGTGCGAAACTGGTTCGGAATCGGGTTGTGGCCGTCTCCCGCTCCGACGGCCATGTGAGCGGCGTCGAACTGGAGGACGGGACTTCGATCTCCACACCGATCTTCATCAACGCCGGCGGGCCCATGCTGGCTGAGGTGGGCGCCATGGTCGGAGCCGGGCTTCCCGTCCACAACGAGCTGCACCTGAAGGTGGCGTTCAAGGACACGCGGCACGCAATCCCAAGGGACGCGCCGATGTTGATCTGGGCCGACGCCCAGCGCCTCGACCTGAGCGACCAGGAACGGGCGCTCTGTCTGGCCGTCGGCCGTGACGACCTCCTCGAAGAGCTGCCCGCCGGGTGTCACTGCCGTCCCGAAGGCGGCGCCGAGTCGGATTGGGTGCTCGGGCTCTGGGAGTACCACCGTCGGGTCATGGAACCGGTCTGGCCTCTCTCGATCGACCCGATGTATGTCCAGACGGTGCTACGTGGTCTCACCACGATGATCCCGGCGCTCGCAGGGTACGAGGCGAATCCTCCCGAATCGGTCGTCGACGGCGGCTATTACACCAAAACCACCGACAATCTGCCGATGATCGGGCACACCGACGTCGCGGGCGCTTTCGTGTGTGGCGGGCTCTCCGGATATGGAGTCATGGCGGCATGCGCTGCAGGGGAGCTGGCCGCGCTCCACGCCACCAGCGGGGATCTGCCCGAATACGCGGCGGCCTTCGACCCGGCCCGGTACGAGAATCCCTCCTACGCCGACTCGGCCGCATCCGACACCGGGCAGCTCTAGTCATAGACTCCCCGCCCATGGATCGCTATAGCCAGCGCCGCGCCGAGTTCATGAAATCGATCGGGGATGACATCGCCATCATCCCCGCGGCCGTGGAAACGGTGAGGAACAACGACGTGGACCACCTCTTCGACCAGGCGTCGAATTTCTTCTTCCTCACCGGGTTCCCGGAGCCGGATGCGGTTGCAGTCTTCGACCCGGCCCATGACGAGCCGTACACCCTGTTCGTCCGTCCCCACGACCCGGAGATGGAAGCGTGGAACGGTAAACGAGCCGGTGTTGACGGCGCCCGGGCCGACTTCGGCGCCGACGCCGCCTACCCGATCGACGAACTCGCCGGGGTGCTCCGCGCCCGCTTCATCGGCCATGACACCCTGTGGTTCACGCTCGGCGGCCGGATCGATCGGCAGGTGCTCGGCACGCTCAACGAGGCCCGCGGCTACCGGGAACGCATCGGCGCCACGGTCCCGAGCTCGATCGAGGACGCCGAGCTCCTGCTCGCCGAGATGCGCCTGATCAAGACCGAGGCAGAGATTGCCGCCCTGCGCGAGGCCTGCCGCATTTCCGCGCTCGGCCACGCCGAGGCAATCCGGTTCGCCGCTCCGGGATTGAACGAGCACGACGTGCAAACCGCCATGGAGTTCACCTGGCGCGCTCTCGGGGCCACTCGTGAGGGATACACGTCCATCGTCGCCTCCGGTGACAACGCCTGCATCCTCCATTACACCGAGAACGACCAGACCCTGGAAAACGGCGACCTGCTGCTGGTCGACGCCGCCGCCCAGGTCGACCACATGACGTCGGACATCACCCGCACCTTCCCGGTCAACGGGTCATTCACCACGTCACAGCGCGCCGTCTACGACCTCGTCCTTGCCGCCCAGGAGGCGGTGATCGCCGCCTGCAAACCGGGGCTTCCCTACACCGACATGCACGACATCGCCGTCCAGACGCTCACCGAGGGCATGGTCGAGCTCGGTCTGTTGCCCGGACCGGTCGAGGACGCCGTCGAGTTCGGCTGGTACCGCGAGTTCTACTTCCACGGCACCGGGCACTGGCTCGGCATGGACGTGCACGACGCCGGTGCCTACCGGATCGTTGGCAGCGGGAGGCCCCTCCAGCCCGGGATGGCGTTCACCATCGAACCCGGCATCTACGTTGCCAGAGACCAGGCCACCGTCGAGCTCTCATCCGTTCCCTACGACGGTCCGTCCGCCATCGAGCTGAGCTACCGGGAAGGTGCGGCCGAAGCGAAGCGGCTCACCGAAGAACGCAAGGAGAAGGCGGAGTCCATCAGCCACCCCGTGCCCGAGGAATTCCTCGGCATCGGCGTGCGCATCGAAGATGACGTGCTGGTCACCGAGGATGGGATCGAGAACCTGAGCAGAGGCGTCCCGGTCGATCCGGATGAGATCGAAGCCCTAGCCGGCGAGCGGCCGACGGTTCCTCGGAAAGACTGAGTCCGGCGCCGGGGGCACCACCTCGGCGGGAAGCGGCTGGCCGCGCAATCCGGCGATGACGTTCTCTGCGGCGAGCTCGGCGATGGCGACTCGGGTCCGTTCGGTCGACGAGCCGAGGTGGGGCAACACATAGCAGTTCTCCAGATGAAGCAGCGTGTGGTCGGTGGGCGGAGGCTCCGGGTCGATGACGTCGAGACCGGCAGCGGCGATCTCCCCGGTGCGCAGCGCAACCACCAGCGCCTCGCTGTCGACGACTGCGCCTCTCGAGATGTTGACCAGGGTGGAGGTCGGCTTCATGGCACGGAAGGCGGCAGCGTCGATCATGCTGCGGGTCTCCTCGGTCAGGGAGACCGCGATCACGACGTGATCAGATTCGGTGAGTAGCTCCTGCAGGCCAACGTAGCGGGTGCCGAGATCGGCCTCGGCCAGCGGCTGACGGTGCCGAGCGGTGTACAGGACGTTCATCCTGAACCCGGCGGCTCGACGGGCCATCGCCCGTCCGATCCGGCCAAAGCCGATCAACCCGAGCGTGGATCCGTGGATGTCGTTGCCCCAGAACCTCGTCGGCTCCCAACCGTCCCACCTTCCCCGTCGCACGTACTCCAGGCCGCCGCGGAACCGGCGGGCAGCCGCGATGAGCAACCCGAAAGCGGTGTCTGCGGTGGTTTCAGTCAGCACGTCCGGGGTGTTGCCGACGGCGATCCCTCGCTCGGCGCACACCTCGAGGTCGATATTGTCGACACCGACGCCAACATTCGAGATGACCACCAGTCGCTTCGCAGAATCTACGAGCGGCCGATCGATTCGGTCGCTGACCATGGTGTAGAGGGCGTTTGCAGTGGGCACCTGCTCCTCGAGCACCTGGCGCGGGATCGACCGGTCCTCCTTCCAAAGCCACACCTGGCCGGCGGACTCGAGCATGTCGAGCGCATCCCCGGGAGGTCTGCGGGTCACGACGATGCGCATCGATATCTCGCCCCTGGCTCAGGCGCCCCGAAGGCTCTTCCTGAAGCCCTCGAGAGACCCTACGACCTTGGATGCGTCTGCGCCCATGCTCGGCAGCTTTGCCGACTTCCGCTCGTATCGACTGCGTCCACTGTCCGAGTCCTCGTCGGCCTCGTCGGCCTCGTCGGTGGGCGGCGTGTCCTCACCGTCATCGTCCTCGTCGTCGAGTCCATCTTCCGGGGGCGTGTCATGATCGGCAGCCTCGGCTTCAGCGGCCTCCTCGGCTTCAGCGGCCTCCTCGGCTTCAGCGGCCTCCTCGGCTTCAGCGGCCTCCTCGGCTTCGGCGGCCTCCATCTCCATGATCCGCTGCGCCAGCCGATCCGAGGCGACTTGCTGATCCTCGAGCTTGGCAGTGTCCTGATCGGCAGCCTTGCGAGCGTCCTCGGCCTCGGCCTGTTGCTGCTCGGCGACTGCGGCCGCCTCCGCTGCGGCGGCTCGCATCTTCTCGGCATCTGCGGAGGCCTCGTCGGTGATTCTCTTTGATTCGCTCTCGACCTCGCTCCGCATCCGCTCGCCCTGCTCGTACGCCTGCTTGAGGGTCTCCTCCGCCTGCTCGACGATGCGCTCGACCTCGTCGATGCGCTGCTCGGACTCTTCGGCACTCGCCGCAAGCTCTGCCTCACGCTCGCCGGCGGCATCTGCGTTGCTGATGGCTGCAACGGAGCGTTGTTCGGCGTCGGCAGCCTCGGTCAGCCGGTGCTCGATCTGCTCAACGACTTCGCCTGCCATCTCATTCAGCGTCTCATTGGCCTGCTCCACGGTCGAGGCGACATAGCGGTCGGCACCGCGACGGATCGCTTCGGCGTCACGCCTCGTCGTCTCTGCCTCGGATTCGGCTTCGGCTCGAACGCGTGATGCATCCTCCCTCGCCGCCTGTGACTCTTCGCTCGCGGCATTGCGGGAAGATTCGGCCTCTTGGTGCAGCTGCTTGGCGTCGGCAATGATCTCCTCCGCCTGCGCCTCTGCAGCCCGCAGCGGCTGGTGGGTGTCGGCGGCGGCACGCTCGGGTTCCTCGACGTCGGCGCGGGCCCTTGCCGATGCCTGCTCGGCTTCGCTCTTGAGCCGATCCGTGATCTCGCGTTGGTTGGCCAATTCGGTTTCCATGGCGGTCGCATCGGTGCGGAGGCGCTCGACTTCCGCCCGGGCTTCGACCAATGCGGGGCCGGTGGTCTCTTCCGCAGAGACGATGTCGGTTTCGCGTTGCTTGAGCGTGGCGGCAAACGCGTCCAGTTCCTTGGCTCGGTCTGCCGACACCTTCTCCGCGTCGCCTTGCCAGGCTTCGGCATCGGAGCGCAACTGGTCGACGTAGGCGGCGGCTTCTTGCTCGGCGGCCAGTTTCGCTGCCTCGCCCTTCTCGGAGATTCCGGCGAGGATCGTCTGTACCCGCTCCTCGGCGTCGGCGACGAGTTGATCGGCCTGACGCTGTGCTGCGGAGGCCTTCCGTGCAACCTCGAGACGATCGTGGTCCGCCTGTTCCTTGGCGCGGTTCGCCTCATCCCGCATTCCCCCCGCCATCGCCTCGGCTCGGGTAATGATCTCGTCGGCGTGCTGCTGCGCAGACACCTGCAGCTGCTCGGCAACCGCAGCCCCCGAGGCGCCTTCGCCGTCGAGCAGGGCAACCTGTGCGGCGAGACTGACTTTGAGGGAATCGGATTCCTCGACGTTGCCCACCGCCTTCTGCATCAGCGTGCTGGCCTCTGCCCTCGCATTCTGGACGACTCGATCGGCCTCGGCGCGTGCCGCATCGAGGATCGACTGCTCGGTGGCCGGCAAGGCCGTTGCTTGGGCGGCCTCGATGATGCGCCTGGCTTCTTCCTGAGCCTCGGCGATCACCCCGGCGCCGACATTGGCCTGATCGGCCCGAGCGGCTTCGATCTGGGCAAGCAGCTCGTCGCGCTCTCGTTGCAGCACGGCGACGTTCTCTCCGAGCTCGTTGGGCGTTGCCTGGGCAGCAGCGAGGGCGTTGGTGAGCTGAGCTACCTCTCCGGCGAGCCGATCACGTTCCTGGACGAGGGCGATCGTGTCACCGTCTGCCGCGATGACCGTCGAGACCTCGGCCGCTCGACGATCGGCGTCGTCGATGATCTCGGCGGCACGGCGCTCGGCGTCTGCCAGCCTTGCGGCGGCCTCATCGTCGCCGCCATCGACCGAAACCGCGCCCGACTCGATCCTCGCGGCGCGATCCGTTGCTTCGGCCTCGATCTTCTCCGCCTGGAGCCTGGCTCGCTCCAATACCCGGTCCTTTGCGTCGAAGACGGCGAGCATTGCCTCGTCCACTTCTTCCTTGTTGCCGCTGTCGTCCTCGGCGAGGGCAAGGCGTGCCTTGGTGTCCTCTGCCCACGACTCGAGCTCGCGGAGGTTCGCCTCGATCTCGGACAAGAAGGCTTTGACTTCCTTCTTGTCGTATCCCTTGCGGGTTGTCGAGAATTCGCGCTCATCAAGGGCGCCGGGCAGCTTCGGAGAATTCTTGCTCACAAGGCGTTTATCGGCCATACGCCCAACCCCCTTGACGCCTACGCATCGTAACCGGACCGGGAGAAACCGTTACCCCGTGCGGGATCACAATGCTTTGACAATCGAAATGTCCAGCCCGGGGAACGATCGCAGGTATTCCCTCCGCTCCCGAGTCAGTTGAGCGACGATCGCGTCGTACTCCTGGGTCCGGCCCTGTCGCTCGTACAGCAGCCTTGGCTGGAGCAATTCGACGTCGTCAAAGCCGGGCACATCGGTGGCGATGAGGTATCCGAAGTCGGGATCCTCCTTCCAGGTGATCGAGCCCTCCACGATCGCCTGGACCACCGCCGAGCTGTGCCGGATCTCAACCTTCTTGGACCGATCGTCATGTTCGTCACCACCGACGCGGCCGGTCGACATGAGGTACACCTCGACGTCGGGCATGGTGTCGAGCAGCTCGAGCAGCCGGTTTCCCTGCAGTGCGTCGTTGGTGAAGAAAAACGGGTTGGTCCCGGGGATCCTCAGGCTCTTACCGGCCTCGGCAGCCCCTCCCGCCGAGGTTCCCTTGGTCTCGCCGAGCATGAAGTAAGCGCCGATCTGATCACCGTCCAGCTTGGCGACCGCCGGAATGATGTTCTCATTGCGATTGAGCAGCAGGATGTAGTTGGCGGGGGGGAGGTCACGCGGGTCTCGATGCCGGATGTTTGCCAGCGGAAAGGTCGAGCGGCCGTTGCGGGTGTCCGAGTCGTTGAAGAAATCCACGGTCCCGTCGGCATCGACGTGCGTGTTCTCGAGCCAGGCGTCCCGACGGGTCGTTCCGCCATGGATGGTCGGCTCGTCGTTGGGGTCAAGGCCGTAGGTCTTGGCAAAGCAGCCGTTCTCGGTCGAGTACACCACACCGCCGGGGAACAGGCCGACAAAGTCGTCCTGCACCGGAAGTGAGCCGAGCTGCTGACGGAAGGTCGTCGTGGTCTTCCCCGTACCGGACAGCCCGAGGATGAGCATGACCTTCTCCTCGCCCGCCACGTCGGGGAAGGTCTTGAGGCCGGAGTGCAGGGCGAGCCCGCCGCGGGCGAAGACCAGATGGTTCCACATGCGAAGCCCGCCCATCTTCGACTCACCGAAGTAGTCGGAGCCAAGGACCCTGGTGACGTGGTGATCATGGTCGACGAGGATCAGCCGGTCGTCCGGCTTGCCGGGCGCAGGGAGGCCAGGGGTGTAGATCACCGTGAACTCCGGCTCCCAGGCGTCGTCCTTCGGAAAGAACAGCTGCTGCTGCATCGCCGGGATGTTGGACTGCGTCCGTTCGATGTAGACCCGGCAGGGCGTGCGGAATGCTTCGTCCGGGCCGATGTAACCCTCGACCAGCACCATGTCCTGGTCTGCGATGTAGGCGTCCTGGGTTGACGCCCACTCCTCGTACTCGGCCCGGGTGATCGATGGCTTGTACTCCTCGTCGTCGTCCACGAAGAACGTCGAGCCGCTCAGGCGCGCCTTCACCGTGGCCTTGTAGTTGAGGTTGTCGAACTCGGTGACGGTGACATTCGGGGTGTACTCGAGAACCCACGCCCGCATCTCTTCCTGCGATGGGTTCACCGCTACCGAGGCGGCGGACGGAAGGGACATCACCACTGTTGGCTCCTTGGCTAGGCGATCGTGATCGAGTCGTCGAGATACACGTCCTGGATGGCATGGAGCAGCGCCACCCCTTCGTCCATGGGACGCTGGAAGGCCTTTCGCCCCGAGATGAGCCCGGTGCCCCCTGCCCGCTTGTTGATGACCGCGGTTCGAATCGCCTGCTCGAGATCCCCGGCACCGCCGGACGCCCCACCCGAGTTGATGAGGCCGGCCCTGCCCATGAAGGAGTTGGCGACCTGCCACCTGGTCAGGTCGATGGGGTGGTCGCTGGTGAGCTCGCTGTAGACGAGTGGGCTGGTACGGCCGAACCCGACGGCGCCGTATCCATCATTCGACTCCGGCAGCTTCTGCTTGATGATGTCGGCCTGGATCGTCACCCCCATATGGTTGGCCTGGCCGGTGAGATCGGCGGAGAGTTCGTAGTTCACCCCGTCGACGGAGAACTCTGGATTCCGCACGTAGGTCCAAAGGACGGTGAACATCCCGTAGTCGTGGGCAAGGGCAAACGCCTCGGAAACCTCCTGGAGCTGCCGCATTGCCTCGTCGGAGCCGAAGTAGACGGTGGCGCCGACTCCGGCGGCCCCGAGGTTCCACGCCTGGTCGACCGAGGCGAACATCGTCTGGTCGTACTTGGCCGGGTAGGTCAGCAGCTCGTTGTGGTTGAGCTTGGCGATGAACGGGATCCGGTGTGCGTAGGTGCGCGACACGATCCCGAGCAGACCCACGGTGCTCGCAACGGCGTTCGCATCGCCGGCCAGAGCGAGCTCGATGAGGTTGGCAGGATCGAAGTACGCCGGATTCGGCGCAAACGACGCCGCCGCGGAGTGCTCGATGCCCTGATCGACCGGCAGGATCGATAGATACCCGGTCCCTGCCAGCCTCCCCGTGTTGTACAGCTGGGTCAGGTTGCGCAGAACCTGTGAACTCCGGTCGGACTTGGCCAGTACTCGGTCGATGAAATCCGGCCCCGGCAGGTGGAGATCTTCCTTGGGAATCCCTTTGGCGTCATAGGTCAGCAACGAGTCGGCCTCGTCGCCGAGCATGGCCTGGATGTCGGTCAAGTGGGCTCCTTGCAACTGGTCGTAGACGGATTATCGCGGATGCGGCGCGATTCGGCACATGGAGTCGCGAGTCGCGAGTCGCGAGTCGCGAGGACCGAGGACCGAATCGCGAGTCGCGAGTCGCGAGTCGCGAGACCGAAACCGAGGACCGAATCGCTGCCCTCCAGGGCCAGCCAGATCACGCAGTCGTCGGCGAGCGGCTAGCGAGCCATGCTTTTCTTGGCGGCTCGCAGTTCGCTCGCCGCCTGACTGCCTGAGCGTTTCGTTCTCTGAGCGCGAAGCAATTCGGTTTCTAGAACCCCAGAAAGTCGACCAGATCCGTGGCGACCGCGTCGGCCTTTTCCAGTAGCCGCGCCTCGGTGGCCTGCCAGTGCTCGCCCGCATCGGCGCGTAGATCGACATAGATCTTCAGCTTCGGCTCCGTCCCCGACGGGCGAACCAGGGCCCGTCCCTGCTCCCCGAGGGCGAACTCGACGAGGGTTGTCTCCGCCAGGTAGCGCGGCCGATCGCCGGCGCCATCGCGGTAGTCGACGGTCCCGGTCACCTCGATCCCGGCAAGGCTCTCCGGGGTCGCATCGGCAAGCGATGCCATGGCAGCCTCGATCTCCGAAGCGCCGTCCGCACCCGGTCGCGTCACCGACTGCTGGGTGCTCGCCCAGACACCGTGCCGCCGGTACAGGGTGCCGAGGCGATCCCAGACGGTTGCCTGTTCGGAGCGCGCCTCGGCGGCGAGAACGGCGAACGCGACCGCCGCCGAGATGCCGTCCTTATCGCGCACGGTCCGACCAACCGAGTACCCGAGCGCCTCTTCGTAGCCGAAGACGAAGGTGCCCTCGCCCGCCTCCTCGAGATCGAGGGCGGCATTCCAGATCCACTTGAACCCGGTCAGCGTCTGGTCGTAGGTGGCATGGTGATCGGACGCTATTTCCGCAAGCATCGGGGACGAGACGATGCTGGTGAGCACGATCGGCCGGTCGACGTCGGCGTGGCGCAGCAGGAAGTCCGCAAGAAGAACGCCGATCTGGTTGCCGGTGAGCTGTACATAGCCGCCGTCCGGCTCCGGGAGGGAGACCGCCAGACGATCGGTATCGGGATCGTTGGCGAGGACGAGGTCGGCGTCGATCGCAGAAGCGAGCTCGTGGGCACGGTCCATCGCACCCGGCTCCTCCGGGTTGGGGAAGGCGACCGTAGGAAAGCGACCATCCGGTTCCAACTGTGCGGCAACGGGATGCACGGTGGTGAAACCGAAACGCTCGAGTGCGGACAGCACGAATCGCCCTCCGACACCGTGCATGGCGGTGTACACGATGGAGAGGGTCCGGTCCCCGGCGACCAACGGCAGCGTTTCAGCCACCTCCTTGAGGTAGAGGTCGAAGAGATCATCGGGCACCAGGCCGGCACGGTCACCCAGGATCTCGGCCCGCGGCACTTCGATCGCCGGTCCAACCGCCTGAATGGCATCGGCGATCTCACGGTCGGTCGGCGGAACGATCTGAACCGCGTCGGCGGCATAGACCTTGTACCCGTTGTCCGCGGGCGGATTGTGGCTGGCGGTCACGACCACCGCGGCCAATGCCTCGAGGCGCCTGGCTGCATACGCCACCAGGGGCGTCGGCACCGGATCTTGGAAGTACCGGACCTCGAGGCCGGCGGCGACGAGCACGGCGATTACGTCGTCCATGAAGATGCCGGACGACACTCTGGCGTCCCTGCCGACTACCACCGGGGCGCGTGCAGCGGTGGTGGTTGCGAGGAGGTGATCGGCCAGACCCCGGCTGGCGCGGATGACGGTCGCTCGATTCATCCGGTTCGAACCGGCCTCGACGCGGCCGCGCAGGCCGGCGGTTCCGAACCGGAGGGTTGCACCCATCCGCTCCTGCAGCTCGACCGCTTCGCCGGCGTCGAGGATTGCGCGAAGCTCTCGCCTGGTCTCCGGATCGGGATCGCCGGCGATCCAGGCCTCTGCCGCGGCCGTGAGGTCGGTCATCGCGCACGAGGCTACCGGCAGGGCCGAACCGCTGGCCAGCAAGGCCGGGTCGGTACGCTCGCCGGTAATGATTGATCCCTCACGGCTCGGACCATCTCAACGGCGGATCGCCCTCGAACGCCTGGTCGACGAGCGGTTTGACGTCGCCGTGATCGGTGGCGGATCGACGGGGACCGGTGCCGCTCTCGATGCTGCTTCCCGGGGCCTCAGCGTGGCACTTGTCGAGCAGCGCGACATCGCCTCGGGCACATCGAGCCGCTCGTCGAAGCTCATCCATGGGGGGCTGCGCTATTTGGAGCACCTCGACTTTGGGCTAGTGCGCGAGGCGCTCAGAGAGCGCGGGCTGTTGCTCACGAAGCTCGCACCGCATCTGGTATACCCGGTCCCGTTCGTTTACCCCTTCCGCAACCGGCTCTGGGAGCGCGCGTACGTGGGTGCGGGCGTGGGCATCTACGACGCCATGGCCGCCACCGGAGCAAACCCTCTGCCTCGCCAGAGACAGTTGTCGCACCGCTCGCTGCTGAATCTCATGCCCGGGCTCGATCCCGACGCCTTCGTCGGCGGTCTCCGCTACTACGACGGCGGTACCGACGACGCTCGCGTCGTCACCGCCCTGGCCCGGACCGCCGGGCGCGAAGGCGCGGTCGTCGCCACCAGCGTGCGGGTCCTGCGCATCCTGCGGGAGGGGGATCGGGTGGTCGGGATCGTTGCCGTCGACCTGGAATCCGGCCGCGAGCTCCGCGTCCAGGCCGACGTAGTGATCAACGCCACCGGAGTGTGGACCGATGGTGTCGAGCGCCTCGTCGAAGACCCGGTACGCGACGTGACCGCCTCCAAGGGCATCCATCTCGTGGTTCCCGGCAACCGGATCGAAGCGAGCGCCGGCCTCATCACCAGGACCGCCCACAGCGTGCTGTTCGTCATTCCGTTCCACGGGAACTGGCTGGTGGGCACCACCGACACACCATGGGATCTTGACCTCGCGCACCCCGCGGCGAGCGCCGACGACATCGACTACGTCCTCGCGGAAGTCAATCAGCTGCTCGCCAGACCGTTGGGGCGCAGCGACATTCGCGGCGTCTACGCCGGCCTACGGCCGCTAGTGACGGGCGGGAAGGGCCCGACGACCCAGCTCAGCCGCGAACATGCCATCAGTCGCCCGGCGCCCGGCATGCTCACCATCGCGGGCGGAAAGCTCACCACCTACCGGGTCATGGCAAAGGACGTCGTCGACGCCGCGGTTCGAGAACGAGGAGTCGCCGCCGGCAATAGCAGGACCGCCGATCTCCCCCTGGTGGGTGCCGAGGATTGGACCAATCTCTGGGCGGGCCGGGGCCGGCTGGCCACCGACACCGGGTTCACCCTGCCGATGATCGAACATCTGCTCCGTCGACATGGATCGAACATCGGCGACCTCCTCGACCTGATCGCCGCCCGCCCCGAGCTCGGTCGCCGGCTCGATCCCGAGGCGCCGTACCTCAAAGCCGAGGTCGTATGGGCGGTGGAGAGCGAGGGGGCGCTGCACCTCGACGATATCCTCGCCAGGCGCACCCGGTTGTCGATCGAGGTCAAGGACCGCGGCGTCAAGGCCGCTCCGGAAGCCGCAAGACTCGTCGCACCGGTGCTCGGCTGGGACGAGGCCACGGTCGCTCGTGAGGTCGAGCACTACACGCTCAGGGTCGCCGCCGAGATCGAATCCCAGACCCAGCCGAGCGATCACACCGCGGATGCGGCCCGCATGGGTGCTCCCGACGTCAGGACGATGGGGCACTGACCGTTCTTGCGTAGCTAGGAGCGATATATGGCCGTCTGCTACGCAAGAACGGCGTTAACCCGCCAACTCCAGCCCGGTGTTCATCGCCTGGAGGTTGACCTCGGCGAAGGAACCGGCCGAGCACACGTCTCTCAGGGCGTCGAGTGGAAAGGGGTCGACCATGGTCATGGCGATAGTGGTGTACACCAGACCCATCGACGTCTTGGGGATCCGCTCGGTGGCCGCCTTCGGGTCGAAGACGACGACCTTGGCGTCGGTATCCAGCTCGGCGTAGTCGGGGATCGTGATCACGAGATCCTCCGCCGTCATACGCTCTAGGTACGGTCCGGCCTTGGCGAACCCATCACCGGAGATGATCAGCAACACGTCGGGACGGGTCACGGTGCGCAACGGCATCGGCTCCGGAGACAGCCACAGTTGGGATACCGAGTGCCCGGCCTTCACCGTGACCGGGAAATCATCTCTTTGGGCGGCCCAAAGCCCGGACTTGATGGCTCCGAAGGCGACCGACTTGACCGCCGAGCGGATCTTGCCTCCCGCAGAGCCGGCGACGACGATCGACATCGGTCGGTCGAGATGGTGTTCGTGGGTGACGGGAATCGGCCTCGGCGTCGGGGGCGGCTTGCCGGCGAGATCGGCGTGGATGCGCCGGTAGCCGTCGGCGTACTCGACGACGTCGCGTTCGTACAACAACCCGGGCTCGAGGCCCCACGAGCGCATGTCCTCTTCCATCCCGGCCCTGGTGAACTTGTTGGCCCGGATGTAATACGCCGTGCACAGATCCCAGATGTCGAGCAGGGCAAACCCCGGCTTCTCGATCGCCTCGACGAGCCGATCGGCGATGTCCTTGTCGAAGGACGAGCCCCGGTAGGCGTAGGCGGCGCCGTTGACGCCCACCGTGGCCACGATGTCGAGCGGGTGTTCCAGGTTGCCCAGCGGCGTGGTCGGGGTAACCCCGGCCTCGGGGGTGGTGACGGAGTGCTGGCCCCCCGTCATCCCGAAGTTCAGGTTGTTCATGACGATGACCGTGATCCCGATATTGCGCCGCGCCGCAGACAGCAGATGGGTGCCGCCGATGCCGGTGCCGCCGTCGCCCATCAGCACGATGACATCGAGCTCGGGGTTGGCCAGCTTGATGCCGGTGGCGTAGGTGCTCGAGCGCCCGTGCAGGCCGTGGAATGCCGAGGTGGTGAAGTATTCGTCGGAGAGCCCGACACAGCCAATGTCCGAGACCAGCACGACCTGGGACGGGTCCATGTCGAGCCGGATCATCGCCTCGTTCAGCCGGTCGAGAATGATGCTGTGCCCGCACCCGGGACAGAACGGGTACTTGTCCTCGGTGCGGTAGGTGGCGATGGGGGTGACGGTGATCGTGCTCATGAGAAGGTATCGACAATCTCTTCAAGGGTAATGAGCTCACCGTCGATGCGGTTGACGCCGAGCACGTCGCGGTCGCCGGCGATTCGCTCGATCTCTCTGCGGTAGAGGCCCATGTTCAGCTCGGGGACGATGACCCGCTCGATTCCCTCCATGGCTTCAGCGAGGGCCCGCTCGGGAACCGGCCACAGGCTGTGGACGACCAGCATTGACGTCGGGGTGCCTCCGTCACGCGACTGCTCTACGGCGGCGCGCGACGCACCGGCGGAAACCCCGTAGGAGATCACCAGCGTCTTCGCTCCGGCGTCGAGGTCAGCGTCGACGAACTCGAGCTCGTCGAGATGGTCTTCGATCTTGGCGATGAGGTGCTCGTTGAGCGCAGCCACCTTTTCTGGGAGCTTGGTGATGTAGGCGCCCTCGTCGTGGGTGGATCCGGTGACGCGGAAGGGGTCGCCCTCGCCGTACTGGCGGATTGGTGACACCTTCCCGGGCTGGTCAAAGGCGTGCGGGAGGCCGCTGGTTCTCGTCGGCCGCTCAACCGGTTCCACCGCTGGATAGTCGGCCACGTCGACCGCAGACAAAGTCATCCCCAGCTCCTTGTCCGACACGACGAATACCGGCAGGCGAAACCGTTCCGCAAGCTCGAAGGCCTTGACGGTGAGTGCATAGGACTCGGGGACGGTGCTGGGCGCCAGCACGATTACGGGATAGCCGCCGCCGGTTCCCCAACGGACGAACTGGACGTCGCCCTGGGCCACGGTGGTGGCGCCGCCGGTCGCCGGGCCGAGTCGCTGCATGTGGACGATCACCAGCGGCACCTCTCCCATGATGGCGAGGCCGATGTTCTCCGAGTACAAGCTGAGCCCGGGTGCGCTGCTGGCGGTCATCGCCTTGGCGCCGGCCATGGCAGCGCCGATGCACATCCCGATCGAGGCGATCTCATCTTCGCCCTGCATGGCCACTCCCCCGACCTTGGGGAGCTCGTTGGTCATCTGCATGAGGATTGCTGATGCGGGGGTGATCGGGTACCCGGCGAAGAAGGTGCAGCCGGCATCGAGTGCGCCGCGCACGATGGCGGTGGCGCCGTCGATGTACTCGTACGCGCGTGCAGAGGTCGTCATAACCGGGAGGCTAGGGGTGACCCGTGTTCTTCGTCGCGTGCGCTTAGGACCACACCTGATGTGGTTGTAGGCGCACGCGACGTTATTCCTCGCCGGCATGACGTAGATTGAGCTTTGCGACGAGGAGGCGACCACGTCCTACGACCCACTGCTGGAAAACGTCGGGAAGCAGCGTGAGTTGCGCGTGGCCGGGATCACGGTCTCCGGTCGCCGGAGACGTCCGTCCGGTCAGAAGCCCCCGCTTCCTCGTGAGCTCGGTCGAACCGGCAAGTTCTGGCTTGTCGCCGGTATCGCCATCGCCGTGCTGTGGATCTCTCTGTTCGCCTTCCCCCGGTCGACCAACTGGTGGGAGGCGCGCGACCACCAAGTCCTGAGTTGGTTTGTCGACGTCCGCAACGACCCGCTCACACAGATCATGCTGACGCTCCACGCCCTCGGCTCGCCCTGGTTCATACGGCCGATCCGGTGGATCGCCATCGCCATCCTCGTGGGGTTCCGCCAATGGCGGATCTTGTTCGGCCTGCTCGTTGCCTTCGTCATCGTCGACACGCTCACGCGCCTGCTGGCTTCTGCGCTCGGGCGCATCCGTCCCCTCGTGGAGATCATCGGCGATTGGGTCGGCTACTCCCACCCATCGAGACCGGTGGCCCTCCTCGCTGTGACCGTGGTCGTCGTCGGGTTCGCCTTGATCCCGAAGGGTCGGTGGCGCAATTACTGGATGATCGGGACTGCGATGCTGGTTGCGCTGCTCGGGGTTTCTCGCATCTACCTGGGCGTCGACCATCCGACCGATGTGGCGGTTGGCTGGCTGATCGGGCCCGCGGTCGGCGTCGTCGTCTTCCGCCTGCTCGCACCCGAGTCCGTGTTTCCGGTCTCGTACGGACGGGGGCGAGCGGCGCATCTCGATGTGACCGGACGCCGGGGCCAGGCCATCCGCGACGCCCTCCAGGACCAGATGGGCGTCGAGGTGATGTCGATCGAGCCCTTTGGGCTCGAGGGTTCCGGGGGTTCGACACCGCTCAGGATCGAGTGCGTCGGTGATGACCAGCGCTACATCTTTGCCAAGCTGTATGCCCAGAGCCACCTGCGGGCCGACCGCTGGTACAAAGCGGCCCGCACCGTCCTCTACGGCTCTCTCGAAGATGAGGTCCGTTTTGCCTCGGTGCGCCACCTGGTGGAATACGAGGACTACATCCTGCTCAAACTCAAGGATGCCGGGCTGCCGTCGCCACTGCCGTTCGGCATCGTGGAGCTGACCCCGGAACGCGAATACTTGATCGTGACCGAGTTCCTGGTCGACGCCAAGGAAATGGGCGACGTCGAGATGACCGACGAGATCATCGACGAGGCCCTCATCGCCGTCCGTCGCCTCTGGGACGCCGGACTTGCCCACCGTGACATCAAACCGGCAAACGTGATGGTCAGGAACGCCCAGGTCGTGCTCATCGATCCGGCCTTCGCCACCGTCCGTCCTTCACCATGGCGGCAGGCGGTTGACCTGGCCAACATGATGATCATCCTGGCGCTGCGCTCCGACCCCGACTACGTCTACGAGCGGGCGCTGCAGTTCTTCTCGGAGGACGACATCGCCGAGGCCTTCGCCTCGACCAAGAGCGTGACGATCCCGTCTCAGTCGCGGTCTTCGCTGGCAACGTTCAAGCGCAACGAGGGCACCGACATCGTGGAGCGTTTTCGCGAGCTCGCCCCACACCGAGAGCCAGTCTCCATCCAGCGATGGAGCGTTCGCAGGGTGGCGCTCACGATCGGTGCAGTGTTGCTCATCATCATCTTCGTGCAACTGGTCATCCAGAACATCCTTGGCGCAGGGTTCATATGAGATTCGGCCGCCTGGCCCTCGTGGTCGCGCTCGCCGGAGTGGTGGCAACCGCGTGCGCAAGCCCGCTCGGCGAGAGCGTCCCCGAATGTGATGCTCCAAGCAACTCGTTGATCCTGTCCGTGCAAGCGGTGCCCGGAACCGACTACGTACCATGCATCGCCGGCCTGAAGACGGGCTGGGAGTACCAGCGCCTTCAGGCCGAGACCGGCCAGTCCGTCTTCTATCTCGACTCAGACCGACTCGGCGACCGGTTCCTCCAAGTGACCTTGCTCCCGGTCTGCGATACGTCCGGCGCCGTCGAGACCTCCAGAGACGAGAACGGTGTCCCGCTGCTGATGGACGTCGAAGTCAGCGGCGGTTTGCGGGTGACCATCGTGCCGGGGGCGAGTTTCCTTCCGACCATCGAGTACGCCGAGCAGCTCAAGCGTCGGCTCGAGGCGACCGCGATCGCCGACCAGACGATCACCGTGGTGGTCGATTCCGCCACCGAGGACGTCTCGGACCGGATCAAGGTCGCTGAGGCCGCGGGACACGCAGTCATCGTGGTCAGCGCCAGGGATGCCGAGGACAAACGCGCGACGCTGATCCTGCCCGGGACCGAGCCAGAGCTCGACGGTCTCACCTTCCTGGAGGTCACCGACGAGCTCGAAGACGTGGTTGTCGAGGAGAGCTACACCGGCTTTTGGTATTTCCCGTTCGAGGGAGGCTGCGTGATCTACGCCTTCGATGCCCACGGCAGCGGGATCGACACCATCGAAGCCGAGGTTCAGGTTGCGCTTGCCCTCTACGACGTCGAACCGCTGCGCCAGCTCGCCCGAGACCTCGGACGCACTCCACCATGACCCGAACATGACCAGCGAGCTCGAGCCGTCCGCCGAGATCTCCCAGGATGAGGCGCCGCAACGTGGCGTGACGTGGAAACGCGGGGCCTCAGCCGCGTTCTCCTTGATCGTCATCATTGGCATCTTCTACTTCGTGATGCCCCTCATCGCCGACTACGACGGAGTCTTTGCGACGATCGGCGAGATGACCACCCTCGAGCTCATCTCGCTGGTGCTCATCGGACTGTGGAATCTGGCCACCTACTGGTTCATGCTCGTCGCGGCGCTGCCTGGCCTGCGGTTGCGCGAGGCCGCGGTAGTGAACCAGGCGTCGACGGCAGTATCCAACACCCTGCCCGCCGGGGGCGCGCTCGGCGTGGGGATCAGCGTCGCCATGCTCACATCGTGGGGGTTCACCATCGCCGCCATCACCCGTTCGGCGATCGTCACCGGCATCTGGAACAACTTCGTCAAGCTGGGGATGCCGGTGCTCGCCATTGCGCTGCTCGCCTTGGAAGGCGGCATCACCCCAGCGCGGGTCACCGCGGCTGCGATTGGCATCGCCGTGCTGGTAGCAGCGATCGTCGTCTTCTGGCTGATCCTGAAGAGCGACCGGCTGGCCCGGGCCATTGGCAGGTTCTTCGGCAAAATGGTCGACTGTTCCGCAGCCTGTTCCGCAGGGATCCACTTGGTGATTGGGACGAACGCACTGCGCGGTTCCGTCTCGACACCGTTGGGCTGCTCAGGCACCGCTGGCTCGCCCTCACGGTTGCCACGCTGGTGAGCCACGTCTCGCTGTACCTCGTGCTGCTGGTCGCCCTCCGCCACGTCGGCGTTTCCCAGGAAGAGCTGAGCTGGATCGGCGTGCTCGCCGCCTTCGCCTTCGTCCGGCTGATCTCGGCGCTGCCACTCACGCCGGGTGGCGTGGGTATCGTGGAGCTCGGCTACGCCGCCGTGCTCACGATCGGGCTCGACGACACAACGAGTGCCCAGGTGGTTGCGGCCATCCTGGTGTTTCGAGCGATCACGTACCTGCTCCCGATCCCGCTCGGCATCGCCTCCTACATCATCTGGCGGGTCAACAAGAGCTGGCGTTTGAGCCAGGAGGAGCGCCGGGGGCTCGCAGGCGACGCCTATGACGCGGCGGCGGAACCAGCGACCTAATCGCCCCAGCCATCGACGAGTGCCCCGGGCTGCGCCCGATCGGCCCGAATGCCGGACACGAGGTTCACCACCGAGCCGATGATGAGGCCAAAGGCCGCACCACCGATCACATCGAGCGGCATATGCGCCCCGACGTAGACGCGGGAGAAGGCCACCACCACACCGAGCCCATACAGCGTCCACCGCAGCCAGCGCGGGACGTACGGCGAAAAGACGGTGGCGAGCGTGGACACAACAACGGCATGGCCAGACGGAAACCCGATCCCGGTGGTGGGTACTTCGTAGGCGAGACTCACATCGGCCAGGAGCGCTGATGGCCGGCCACGACCAACGATCTCCTTGATGAGCTTCGCCCCCGCCCAACCGAAGACGATGCCCCCGGCGACCAGTGTTACCGGCGGACGCCAATGGCGAACGATGAAGAACAGAACGATCGCTCCGGCGGGGATGGCCAGTGCCATTCCCGCCTGTTGGAACGGCCATAACACCCATTCGGCCTGGCGGGGCAAGTCGTTGGCCCAACGGAACACCGAGACTTCCCATTCGGTTGGGGGATCGGCGACGAGGACGGTGGCGATCACCAACACGATCAGTGACGCGGCGATCCGAAGCAGTTCGAGACGCCACCTCCGGACCCAGGTGATCTGGTTGTTGAGCTGATCGCTCATCGCACCCTCTGCCGCGGCGATCAAACCGTAGCCAGGCGACCCTCAGGCGTTGTGGTCTCGGTGGGCCTCGTCGCGTCTTCGATCGTCGATGAAGTGCACCAGCGCCGCGGCACCGACCGCCACCGCCGCACCGAGGGCGGCTCCGGCTGCGACGTCCGACAGCCAATGGGCACGGAGATACACGCGACTCAGGGCCATGACCACTGCGAAGGTGGCAGCGAGAATCTCGAGGTTGCGCCGTTGCGGACCCGGTCGCACCAGCACGATCACGAGACCGATGACGATCGCGGCGCCGGCCACGGAGTGCCCCGACGGGAACGACCAGCTGGTGGTGTTGACGAGGGACTCTGGCGGTCTCATGCGCTCATAGAGATCCTTCACCGGCCCGATGAACAGCTGCGAGACGATCATGGCCAGCACCCAGGTGGCCAAGGCGTTCCACCTCCTGCGCCAGGCGAGCCAGGCGCCGACGGCGACCATGATCGGCAGCGTCACCCAGACCGTTCCCACCAGGTCGAGCGCTCTTGCCAGCACCACCGCAGGCCCCCACTCGGCACGGACCACTGCGTCGAAGACGGCGTCATCCACCGACTGGACGACGTCGGTAGATATCGGCACGGCCAGCGCAATGAAGAGAAACGCCGACAACGCCCACAGAACTAGCGCGATCCGCAACGCGGCCGGGTGGTCGTGCAGCAGGGCCTCCGATTGGAGTGGGCGTCGCCGACCGGCGCTTGATGCCATCTGTGGTGACTCGCTCTCGTCGGTCCAAGCAAGGCGGCCGCTGTGACCAGGGCCGCGAGGCTAGCGAGCGGTACATCGGGCGAAGCCGGTCATCGATCAGAACGAATCGACGACCTTGACCTGGTCGAAACTGAGTTTGACTCCGAAGACTTGACGGAAAGCGACCTCGGCGGAATCGATCCACTCCCTGCGCACCTCGGGATCGATGCCTTCGAACCTCGCGACGACCTCGCCATTTTTCATCGTGACATCGATTGACTCGACGGACTGATCGAGGCCTCGATCCGCGGCATCCGCCATGTGCAGGATTGCCGCAAGCCGGCGGGCCCGACTTTGCCACTCCTCGTCGAGGGAATCGAACGGCGGGTAGCGCGAGGCAACGACCCCACTCCTGTGGAACCGGACGACCGAAGCGAGCAACGCGATCTCACGGGGTCCGAAGCCGCGTATCTCGGAGTTCTCGATGAGATACGCGGCGTAGCGGTGGTAGCCCCGGAACCCCACCCCCATGCCGATCGTGTGCAGCCGGGACGCATACACAAGCAGATCCGCGTCGCTGTCATCCAGCTGGTGTATGCCGCGCATCTGCTCGAAGACCGATGTGGCGAGGCCGGCAACGTGCGCATCGTGGACGGCGTGCGGCGAGAACAGCCGCTCCATCCTCAGCACCGCTGCCGGCCGCAGATCCTCGCCGAATGCCAGCTCCGCTTCGCCGTACGCATCGAGGATCGCGCCCTCGCGAAGACCCCAATAGCTGACAACGGTGCGCTCAAAGCCGAGCAGCTCGAGGACTTCCGCGGCGATGACGGCGGCGGTCGGCAGCTGCTCTGCCCGTGACCGCTTCATCCCTGGGATGACAAGGCGCTGCTCGAGCGACCTGGGCACGAGCCGATCGCGCAGGGCGCCAAGCTCGGTCGCGGACATCCAGGTCTGGTTGAGCGTCGGGGCCTGCCACCCCGCCGAAGTTCTCGTTGCCATCTGAACCAGCGCCCGGTTCGGCTCACCGACCGATACACACCACTGGGGGTCGAGCTGGCGCACCTGCGGCACGATTGGATCCAGGCTCGATCGAACGCGATCCCGCAGCCTCCTCGCGTCTTCCGGGGTCAGAGGGTCGCTCGCCACACACTCGGCCCACAGTCTTGACACCCCGAGGTCGGCAGAGTCGGTCCATTCCGGTGTAGCCCCGGATCCGACGGCGAGCTCGAGGCTGCCACCGCCCAGATCGAGCACGAGGTGGGATCCGGCAGGTAGCGCGATGCTCGATGCCACACCGAGGAAGCTCAGCCGAGCCTCTTCCTGGCCATCGATGACCCGGATCGGCATCCCGGTCGCAGCACCGAGACGGTCCACAATCTCCTCGCCGTTCGAGGCGTCGCGGATCGCCGACGTCGCCACCGCCGTCGATACTTCGGCCCCGGTTCGGTGCCCAAGACCGGCGAGATGAATGGCTGCCCCCACGGCCCGCTCGATGGCGTCCTCAGGGAGGGAACCTGTTGCGGCGACCTCACTGCCGAGGTGAAGGAACTCTCTCGCCCTGAGCACCGGCTGAATGGCTCCTTCCGATGTCACATCGGCGACGAGCAACCGAAAGGAATTGCTCCCGAGGTCGAGGATGGAGACACGCATCGGCTCCGAGGCTATCCGGCGGGCGGGCACCTCGCTCAGCGAGCCAGTGCTCGGGGCACGTAAGGTTCCATATTGTGAGACAACTCGCCGCGACCCTGGCAGTGACCGTCGTCGGACTCGCCGGGTGTGGCGGCGGTCTCTCGCTCAACGAATATGCCGAGCGGCTCGAAAGTGCGGTGTCGGACATGAACCTCCGGATCGACGCCCTCGACGTTCAGCTCGAAGCGGAGACATCCGTGGAAGAGGCGAGCAGACTGTGGGACGAGCGCATCGCGGCGAGGGAGGCGCTGGTGTCAGAGTTCGAGTCTCTCGACCCACCCGACGAAGCCGTCGAGATGCACAAGGCGGTGCTTGACATCCTCCGGCGCTTGACAGCAGCCGAAGCGGCTATGGGGGCGATGGCGGCCGGGCACGAGGATCCCTTTGACCTCGGCGAGATCTGGAGCTCGGAAGAAGGTCAAGCCGCTCTAGCAATAGATGAGGAGGCCATCGTGATCTGTCTGGCAGGACAAGCGCTGTTCGACGAGACGGCCGATCGCGAGATCCTGGCCGAGGTCCCGTGGATATCGAGTGAGCTCTCCGAGGTCATCGACGTCGTGTTCGGCTGTACGGCGGCCCAACGAGGAGCGGGCTAGTTGTCGCCGCCGCCGGCGGCTCTGTCGGCGATCTCCTGGACGATGTCGGCGTTGGCGAGCGTCGTCACGTCTCCGAGCTTGCGCTGTTCCGAGATGTCTTGCAACAACCGGCGCATGATCTTGCCCGACCTGGTCTTTGGCAGGTCTTCGGTGAACACGATGCTCTGCGGCTTGGCGATGGGCCCGATGCTGTCTGCCACGTGGTCGCGCAGCTCGGCGATGAGGGCGTCGTCGCCGGAGTAGCCGCTGCGCAGGGTGGCAAATGCGGCGATGGCCTGGCCGGTCAGCTCGTCGGCCCTTCCAACCACCGCGGCCTCGGCAACCGCAGGGTGGGCAACCAGGGCGGACTCCACCTCGGTGGTCGAGATGTTGTGGCCGGCGATCAGCATGATGTCGTCGACCCGGCCGAGCAGCCAGAAGTAGCCGTCCTCGTCACGCTTGGCCCCGTCGCCCGCGAAGTACATCCCGTCGAAGCGGCTCCAATACACGTCGAGGTAACGCTGGTCGTCTCCGTAGATCGTTCGCAGCATCGAAGGCCACGGCCGGGTGAGCACCAGATAGCCGCCGCCGGGCGCGGGCACCTCCTTGCCGTCGTCATCGACGATCGTGGCCCCGATCCCCGGGAAGGGATGCGTTGCTGATCCCGGCTTGGTGGCAACGGCACCGGGGAGCGGCGTGATCATGATCGCACCGGTTTCGGTCTGCCACCAGGTGTCGACGATGGGGCAGTTGCCCTTTCCGATGTGCTCCCGGTACCACATCCACGCCTCGGGGTTGATCGGCTCGCCCACCGTGCCCAGCAGCCGCAGCGACGACATCTCGTGGGCCGCGGGGTAGTCGTCTCCCCACTTCATGAAGGCCCGGATCGCCGTCGGCGCGGTGTAGAAGATGGTGACGTTGTAGTCGTCGATGATCTGCCACAGCCGGTCCTTGTCCGGTGTGTCCGGTGCCCCCTCGTACATCACCCCGGTAACCCCGTTGGCCAGTGGGCCGTAGACGATGTAGGAGTGGCCGGTGACCCAACCGATGTCGGCGCCGCACCAGTAGACGTCGTCGTCCTTGATGTCGAAGACCAGCGAATGGGTGGTGGCGATGCCGGTCAGGTAGCCGCCCTGGGTATGGACGATTCCCTTTGGCGTGCCGGTCGTTCCCGAGGTGTAGAGGATGTAGAGCAGGTCCTCGGCGTTCATCACTTCCGGCTCGAATTCGTTCGGCTGCCCGTCGACCAGGTCGTGCCACCACACATCACGGCCCTCGGTCATCGGGGCGTCGTTCTTCGCCCGCTCCACCACGACGACGTGCTCGATGGACGGAGAGGCCGCAACGGCGACGTCGCCGTGCTCTTTCAACGGGAACACGGAGCCCTTGCGCCACGATCCATCCTGGGTGATCAGCAGCTTGCACGACGCGTCCTGAATCCGGTCGGCGAGCGAGTCCGAAGAGAACCCGCCAAAGACGACCGAGTGGACGGCGCCGATCCTGGCGCACGCCAGCATGGCGATGGGGAGCTCGGGGATCATCCCCATGTAGATGGCGATCCGATCGCCTTTCTCGACCCCGAGCGATCGCAGCCCGTTGGCGAATCGGCACACCTCGGCGTGGAGGTCGGAGTAGGTGAGGTCTCTGGTGTCGCCCGGCTCGCCGATCCAGTGGTAGGCCACCTTGTCCCCGATCGAGTCGAGGTGCCGGTCGAGGCAGTTGTAGGACAGGTTGAGCTGGCCGTCCTCGAACCATCGGTAGAACGGCGCGTTCTCCTCGTTGAGGGCGACCGTGGGCTCCTTGTACCAGGTGATCCGGTCCAGGGCTTGCTGCATCCACCAGCTCTGCCAGTCTTCGGACTCCTGGTAGACCTCGCGTCCGGCGTTGGCTTGGGCCACGAAGTCATCGGACGGTGGGAATACGCGCTCTTCGGACAGCAGGTTCTCGAGGGTGACTTCCGTCACGGTGACCTCCGCACTGGTGAGTAGACGCCTCGATGCTATCCGTTGTGGAACGCCGTCGTGCAGGGCACAAAGCCATCTTCGGTGGCCAGCCGTCGCCGATATACTCTGCGCCGCTGTCCGGTCCACCGCCGTTATGATCTCGGGGCCGTGCCCCCATCGTCCAGCGGCCTAGGACTCCGCCCTTTCAAGGCGGCAACGGGGATTCGAATTCCCCTGGGGGCACGCCTGGGGGCGTGGTGAAGTCTGGAGTTCACGCCGGCCTGTCAAGCCGGAGATCGCGGGTTCAAATCCCGTCGCTCCCGCCAGGCTGATCATCGCCCGGGCCCAGTGCCCGGGTGTGCTCGGTCAGGTAGCTCAGTCGGTAGAGCGCTGGTCTGAAAAACCAGAGGTCGGCAGTTCAATTCTGCCCCTGACCACCATACCCTGTAAGGGTGTTTGCGGTTCCCCGGATTTGGTCAGCGACCAAGATGGCACAATAGAGGCACACTGGAACTCAGTTTCGCCTCATTTCGGTGAGTATCGGTGACCAACGACGATCGGTTCTTAGCCGTCGTTCGTCGCGGTGTGGTTCCGGTCCAAGCGTGCCGCCAATTCGTCGCGTGACTCGTCAAACAGGTGGCTGTAGACATCCGCTGTGACAAGGATGGAGGAGTGGCCAAGCTGTTCTTTGACCGCTTGCAATGGCCACCCTTCGGAAGCCATGATCGAAGCGGCGGTGTGCCTCATCTGCTGCATGGTCAGCGGTTCGACGTCGGCGGCCACAAGGGCCGGGGTCCATACCCGGCGGCGGAAGTTGCTGTTACGGAGCGGATTGCCTTCGGTTGAAGTGAAGACGAGGGCGTCGGGGTCGTCCTCGACGTAGCGGCCGATATGGGCGCCGAGTTCGTCGGCGAGGAAGACGGGGAGGACGACATCTCGCTCCTCATGGGTCTTTGGTGGCACCCGGTGGAACTCTCCGTCGACTTCGCTGAGGGTGCTTTCGATGTGGAGGCGTCGTTTCAGTAGGTGGACGTTGTGGCGTTGGAGTCCGATGGCTTCGGCCCAGCGGAGTCCGAGGTAGCCGAGGACGTAGACGAGGATGCGGTACCGGTCGTCTACTGCGGCGGCGATCCGATCGACTTCTCCCGCTGCGATGTAGCGGGGGAGTTTCTTAGTGGTAGTGGCGGGGGCGCGGATGCCTTCGGTGGGGTTGTGGCCGATGCGGCGGTGGCGGGTGGCGTGGGCGAGGATTTGGTGGAGGAGGTTTTTGGATTGGCGAATCCGTGATGCTGATTTGCCCGCCGATTTCATGTCGACGAGCCACTGTTCGACGTCGATCGAGGTGATCCGGTTGAGGGGTGTGGCGCCGAAGCGAGGAATGATCTCCAACTTCAACACGGCCTTGTAGCTGGCGACGGTTTTCGGTTTCAGGTCAGTTTTGACCTTCCACCATTCGGTGACGTAGTCGGCGAGGGTGGTTTTGCCGCCTCCGGCGTCGATGTAGGTGCCTTGGTCCTTGGCGACCTCGACCTGGCGGGCTTTCTTCTTGGCGTTGGTCTTGGTGGTGTAGCTTTGGCTGTGTTGTTGGCCGGCGTCGCGCCAGCGGACTCGCCAGCTTGTGGTGGTGGTGCCGTCTTGGCGGGTATGGGTGATGCGTTGCACTGATGCCATATCCGATAGCCTAGCGTGAACTCTGGTCTCTTTGTGCCATGTCACAGGCAGCATAGAAGAACAGCGTTGTAATTCGCGGCTGTTGGCGCTATCGTCTGGCTAGACAAGTCTGTCGCTTCGGGTAACCCTGGGGCGGCGGTCAGCGAAAGCGAAAAGCTGCCTCTTCTTGGTCCCGTGGCAGAAAGGGACCGGAAGCGCCCTTACACCAGCAGCTCGACTGCGACACGGAGGCCGGGTGGTGGAGAGGTAGCACTCATTAAGGAGTGCTACCTCATGTCCAAGTCTTCCAACTCTTCCAACGAGGGTGACGCCGTTCGTGTCTTCCTCGACTCCCAGCAGCTTGCCGAACTGCTCGGTGTCCCCAAGAGCACGATTGACTTCTGGCGTGCCAGCGGCACCGGTCCTACGTTCATCCGGCTAGGCAAACATGTCCGATATCGAGAATCTGACGTGCTGGCTTGGGCTGAGGAGAACCGCCATGAAACGTGGTGACGCCCTCGACCTGGAAGCCGGAGACGTCAACTCTCACCTACAAGATACCACCTGGCTGCGTCAGTTATTCGAATGGGTTTTCAGCGATGATTTGGCTCACGCTCACGCCACGTACCTGATCGAACGGCAACGCACCAAACTGCAACAGCGACAGCAGTGGGGCCGTGAGGCCGCCGAGGTCCGCCGCTACGCCGCCAGCATCAAGGCAGTCCCACCCGACCCAATAGCGACCGCCTTGGTTCGCGACATGCTCCGCTACGAGGCCGCAGGCAAAGTGATCTGGACCGGCGACGGGTGGCGCAAACCGATGCCGCACAGACCGGCTCCGCGGCAACCACTCACCGCCGATCAACTGCTTGGCCGGTTCGAGCGGGTGCGCAAGATACGCGACGGCTGGCAGGTCCGGTGCCCGGCGCACGACGATAAGACCCCGTCGTTGTCGATCCGGTGCGGGGACAGGTGGTGGTTGACGTTCTGTCACGCGGGCTGTTCGACCCGGGCGATCTGCGCCGCTGTTGGGCTTGAAGTCGCCGAGTTGGCGTTGGGGGGCAGCGATGGGTGAACTCACCAACCTGCGCGATGAACTCGACGGCGACGGGATCGTCATCCGGTCCGCGTCGGCCATCAAGCCGGAGGAAGCCGAATTTCTGTTGCCGGGTCGAATCCCACTCGCTGCGGTGACGTTGCTGGTCGGCCGCGTAGGTCTCGGTAAATCCACACTTGCCCTCGACATCGCCGCCCGGGTCAGTCGCGGTCAGTTCGGCCGCGACCCTGCCGAGGTCATCATCGCTTCCGCCGAGGATTCTCCGGCCCACACCATCGTGCCGAGGCTCAGCGCCGCTGGCGCCGACCAGGACCGTATCAAAATCGTCACGATGAAACATGACGGGTTCGAAGGCGGGCTGCGACTACCCGACGATATCGCCGACCTCGAAGGAGCAGTCAGCCAAGTGGGCGCAGAGCTGGTCATCATCGACCCGATCGTCGCCCACCTCGCCGTCGGTATCGACTCGCACAAAGACCATTCGGTCCGAACCGCCCTCGGCCCCGTCGCCCACCTTGCCGCCAACACCGGCACCGCGGTTGTTGGTATCGGGCATCTCAACAAAGGCGACGGTGGTCACCCACTCGACCGGGTCGGCGGGTCCATCGGGTTCACCGCCGCTGCCCGGTCGGTTCTGCTGTTCGCCACCGACCCCGAAACCGACGAAGACGACCCGGGCCGGTTGTTAGCGCACATCAAGTCGAACCTGTCACCGCTGGCAGTCGCGTTGCGATTCCGCATCGAACGGCGGATTATCGAACACACCGGCACGGAAATCGAGACAAGCGGGGTGGCCTGGGTCGGTGAAGCACTCGGCATCGAAGCCGCCGGGCTGCTCCGACACGTCGACCCAGCCGAACGTCCACAACGCGACCTGGCCGCCGAAACCATCCTCGCCGAACTCGAAGCCGGGGAAAAGGCGTGGACGGCGATCAAAGCGGTGTTGAGCAGTGAAGGAACCTCGGAAAAGACCGGCCAGCGCTCCCGCGACGAGCTGAAACAATCTGGCCTGATCACCCGGTCCAAGGCTGGATTACACGGTGGTTGGACGTGGCGGCTCGCCGAAGATGGCCACGAACTTCGCCAGTACGAAAGCGAGGCTAAGAACGAACTTGGTCAGGCTAACTTCGAAGATAGGCACGATATAGGCGTGGACGAGTTCGATGGCCAAGTTGACCCTCTCGATGAAGCCACCGTCAACGTCCTCGCCGACTTCGCCACCGCCGTCGAAGTGCATGGATCGACGTGACCGGCGGTCACATGTAACGCCGCGCCACCGCGGGATTGCCATTCGAGCGGCTTGATGAGTCACTCAGGTTCCGTAAGCGTATACCAGAGCCGACGGGCCCTCTCAGCAAATCTCTCGGCCGGAGCGAATGAACTCTGACCAATCGACCGGGACGGTCCGCAAGTTGGAGCTAGGGGGGCCCGACTGGAACAAAGAGCGTCCCCCCTAGCATCCGCAGGGAGCGCATATTGCCGGTTATGCGCTAGCTGTATCGCCGCCCGAGCGCGATCGTGCAGGTCATATTGCGGGGTCATCGCGCTGCGGATTTGCGGTGGGTCGGGGACGGCAGGTTGTCGGTTGGGTGGTGGCTAGTGCGGTTCGGCTGGTGCTATGTCGACAAAGATGTCGTTGTAGGCGGGTTGGCCGCCAGGTGACCACGCGGGGGGCGACAGGAAGTTTGCGACCGCTCCGGTTTCGGTGGGGTGACTCCACCATTTCCCGGCTAGGGCCACGACACCGGGTCGGACGGCGTCGCTGATATGAGTCTGGGCTGTGATCGATCCTTGTTCGTTGGAGATTGTTGCGTCCTCTCCGTCGGTGAGGTCGCGGGATGTGGCGTCCTCTGGGTGGATTTCGAGGGTTGGTGTCTTCATCGCTTTCCGTTGCCGGGGCATGTTGGCGAAGCTGGTGTTCATGAAGAAGTGACCTTTGGGGGTGAGCAGCCTCAACATGTCGTCGGGGGTTTCGGGTTGTGGCCCTGTGCTTGACCCGGCAAGTCGGATCTTCCTCTCTGGGTCTGGTGTTGGTTGTGGAGGCATCGTTTTTTGCCATCCATCGAGTTTGAGTTGGCCCAGATCGACCCATTCGGGCAACGCAGCAGCGGCGATCTGCTCATCGCTGTGCCGTAGTTCGGGATGGTCGAGTCCCATCGCAGCGGCGATGAGTCGCATCGCTTCGCCGTGCGATTTGGCTTCTCCGAGAGGTGCGATCGCTTGATTGTTGACCGAGATGTATTGGTGGCCCCAAGCTCCGAGGATGTCGAAATGCTCCAACTGGGTAGTCGACGGGAGGACGATGTCGGCATACCTGGCTGTATCGGTCATGAAATGTTCGATGACGACGGTGAACAGGTCGGTGCGAGCGAAGCCCTCCCTCACCGTTGTGGTGTCGGGGAGCGAGACCGCAGGGTTCATGTTCCAAACCATGAGACCCTTGATCGGGGGATCAAGCTCGGGGTCGACTAGCAGCGGTCCCATGCGTGCCATATCGAGTTCCCGAGGTTCTCCTGTCACCAGATGCGTACCGGCAGCTGCGCTGCTATCGAAGTCGGGGTATGCCTCAACGAACAGGCCGCCTCCCCGATTCGACCAGTGTCCACCGAATATGGAGAGCGCCGAAATGCTCCGCAGATATGCTTCGCCGTTGACCGACTGCTGCGGGCCGATTCCAGAGCGAATCACCGCCGAAGATGCAGTACCGAACTCACGTCCGAGCCGTACAACATCTTCCTCGGGAATCCCGCAAACCTCAGCTACCCGACTCGGTGGCCACTCGGCAACTTCGGCGAGGTACTCGTCAACGTCGCTCGCCCATTCACGGCTGTACTCAACGTGAGCCAGACCCTCAGCAACGAGCACATGCGCCAACCCGAGCGCCAACACGGCATCGGTCCCAGGCTTGATTGCAACATGCTCATCTGCAGCATTGGCAGTACGGGTACGGATCGGGTCGATGACCACGATGCGCGCACCATGCAACTTGCGCGCCTGAGTAATGAAGTGCCAATGATGATGCGCAGTCGTCAGCAGGTTCGCGCCCCATACCAAGATCAGCTGAGCGTGAACGATCTCCTCTGGATCAAACCCGCGCGGGTGTCCCTCCGCAGCCAACGCATTCCCCGCTTGTCCGCATACGCTCCCCGCCGGACGGCTCGCTCCCACCACATGGAAGAGGCGGCGCAGGGCGTCATGCTGAACCGCGCCAAGCGACCCGAGGAAGAAAAGAGGCATAAGCGCCTCAGCTCCGAAGTCGTCAACGATGCTCCCAAACCGGTCGGCAATCCTCCCGACCGCTTCCTCCCAGGTGATCCGCTCAAACTCGGCTGAACCCTTGTCACCTACCCTCGCCAGAGGATGGAGCAACCGGTCCGGGGCGTAGGTGCGCTGCTCGTAGTCCTTCACCTTGGCGCACAAGATGCCCCGAGTGAAAGGATGCTCCTTGGCACCAACGACTTTGACCACCCGACCGCCCTCAACATGAGCCACCCAAGAACACGTGTCCTGACAATCCAACGGACACGAACCCTTCACCAACTCGACATCGCTCACCGGTAACTCCACATCCGACTGGCTCGGACTCTACGCACCCTCAAACAGACGTGACCTCCGGTCAACCATTACGACCGACAACACCCCACCAAACTACCCGCCCATATCGGCACATATGCGCTGCGTGGTGCTGGTCCGGGGTACCGGTTCAATCAACGAGTCATTCTCGGTGTCTGACAGTCTCGCTCGATGGGCCTCGGATAGAGTCCGGGTCGTGGAGCCCACTACAGGCTATGCGGAGCTTGGCGACCAGCGCGTCGCATATCAGGTCCTCGGCGACGGTCCGATCGACATCGTCTACACGCTTGGCTTCGTGGGTTCGATCGATGTCGAATGGGAGGACCCTGCTCACCGGCTCTTCTTTCAGCAGATGGCGAGTTACGCCACCCCATCTCCGGTCGACATCAACTCCCAAATCCGTATCGTTGACCCATGGCGATCCTCGCCCAACCCTGGCCCCCAGACCTCAACCCGACGCGGACACCGTTCCAACGCCGCACCATCACCACCCTGCAACGGATGGGCGCCTGGGACGACCCAACCCGCTTCGCCGACCTGACCATCGAGGACGTCGCCGGGTACTGGATCACCGGACCAGTCACCATCGCCGACCTCCTCGAGACAAGCGAGGCAGCCATCGACTGGCATCAACACCAGTCAAAAGAACTCGCCGCAGTAGCAGAAGCAGAGCCATGGACCCGCCAGGTATGGCATCGCGACCGGCGGTTCACTGGCCTGATCCCACGAGCCGACGGCACCGTCTACGACATCGCTGTAGCGGGACACCACGACGATCAACGCCACCTCCACCGCACCCTGCCCGCGCTACGTGCCCGTCTCGAAGAGTTCGCATCCGAGTCGCGCGACGCAGCCTTGATCCGGTACGTCTCGGCCAATACCGACCAGAGTCGCCTCCGCACCGTCGCACTGCTACAACGCCTCGCCCTCCTCAACCCGCAGATGAGCGGCCCCGAAGCCGGCCGCCAGCTCGGCGTGTCACCCCAACGCATCCATCAACTCGTCGGCCAGATCCGCCACCGACTCGCACAGGCACAGCCGGCCGGGCCCGCCACCGCCTGGCTACCTCAAGACCCCGACGCTATCCAAGCCATCCTCCAGGCCCCGAGCATCAGCCAACCTTCCATGGAGACTGGATGAGCCTGACCTTCGGATTCGAGCGATTCGCCCGCGTTGTCGACGACGCCCCAAACCTGCTGATCGCCTATCGAGACGACAGCGGCGCCGACTACCTCGACTTCGAACCCACCACACCAGCCGACGTGCTGGTACCCGAGGACCTAGCGGTGACGATCCTCATCAACTCCCGGGTAGGGCCCAGCGCATTCCAAGCCGTCCAACACCGAGGGCATGAGCTCGACTTCGCCTCTCTACCTGCGGTGCCGTTGGAGGAGTCATCGGATGCAGACCGCGATCACGTCGCCGCGATCATCGCCCAGATGGCTGAATGGCCCGGGTTCGCCGCATCAGTGGCCACGAAAGTGCTCCATAAGAAACGCCCCGCCACCGTACCGATCCTGGACAATCAGGCGATCTTCGGTGCCTACATGAACCCTCACTGGCCATACCGTCGATCATCCACCGACAGCGTGTACAGCCAGAGCCGCATCCGCGAAGCCCTCCAGTGGATATGGACGGATCTCACATCTCCTGTGAACCGTGACGCTTGGGCGGAGCTGGAGCAGCTGGAACCCACTCGCACGCGCATCGAGCTCTTCGACATGGTCTGGTGGATGTACTTCCGACAGCTAGAACCGGTGGCGTCATAGCCCAAACCTCCGGCTGCCCGCAGCGTCTACCGCAGAGCGTCTGCGAGCAATATGAGCCGCTAGATATTGCCGGTTCTCGGACGCCGGGAGGTGGGTGGTTAAAGAGCCGGCGACGTCGTTATGGTCGCCCCCCTCTGACCACCGGCAGGTAGCGCATATTGCCGGCTATGCGCTACCTGATTTCTTGTCGAGGCTCGCGGAGCGCGAACAGAATGCGGGGTCCCGGACGCCGCGAAGTGAGGTGGTCGGGCGGCGGCTGCGTCGATATGCGTGGTTTCCCCAGACGGTCGATGTCCGATCATCCAGATAGCGGGTCGGGAGAACATATTGCTCGACATGGGCAGGTTTTTCCACTGCTCAGTGCCTACTTCTCGGTGTACCAGACGGCCAGTGCAAGATGCGACCACGTGGCGTTCGGTTGGGATAGGAAGTTCGTGTTATCGATGACAATGTTCGGATGATCAGCGAGCCACTCATTTACGTTCGCCTCAAGAGCATCGAACTTTGGCTTTCTGTTGCCGGATTGGACAGAGAACAACTTCAGCTTCATGTATGCGTCCTTCGCTTGGTGAGGCTCAGGCTATCCAGCCGGTATTGGCACTCCCATATCGGCACATATGCGCTAGCTGGCTGGGCCGGGTGGAGCCGCGCATATTGCGAGTGATGGGCGGGCATGAGCAGTTGGTAGTCTTCAAATGATGATCTCTCGTTGAGGAGGCGAAGCGAATTAGGACGATCGCGTTCGATGTCAACGAGACGCTGCTCGATCTCCGAGCTATGCAACCTCGGTTCGAGGCAGTTTTCGGGTCTACTGACCTGCTGGTTCCGTGGTTCGGTCAGCTGCTTCGTCATTCCCTGGTCGCCACGTTGACGGATCGGTACGAACCGTTCGATGTACTCGGGGTCGACGCACTCGGCCTCGTTGCATTGAAGGCTGGGATCGATGTGTCAGACGCTGAAGTGGTGCACGTTGTGGATGGGATGCGTCATCTGGCACCGTATCCGGATGTGCGCCCGGCGCTCGCCGGACTACGCGATCACGGCTTCCGAGTAGCAACGTTGACGAACTCTCCTCCACATCTCCTCGCCGATCAGCTCGCCAACGCCGATGTCGCCGATCTGTTTGATATGACGATGTCCATCGATCCGGTTCGCAAGTTCAAGCCTCATCCCGATACGTATCGGTCGGGTGCCGAGCGGCTCGGCATCGACATCAACGAAATGCGGCTTGTAGCCGCCCACGACTGGGATGTGACCGGGGCGATTCGAGCGGGAGCGGCCGCTGCGTTTGTTGCCAGGCCTGGCATGGTCCTATCACAGGCAAGCGAGACACCCGACATTGTCGGCCCGGATCTCGAGGCCGTGGCCGCCGCCATCATCGATATCGACGGCTGACTAGCCGCCCATATCGGCACATATGCGCTAGCCGGAGGCGTGCTGAGTCTCGAGGGCTGGAGTCGTCGGCTGGCTGTGTTCCTTGCTGGGTGTCTCGTCTGGGGTTTCGTCGGGGACGAAGCCTTAGGCTCTGGGCTCGCGAGGAAGGAAGAGCATTGGCAACAGGAACCGTGAAATTCTTCGACTCCATGAAGGGCTTCGGCTTCATCTCCCGAGAAGACGGCGATGACGTCTTCGTCCACAACTCCAATATCGAGGGCGGAGACGACAAAGCGTCGCTTGAGGAAGGCCAAACCGTCGAATTCGAGATCGGCCCGGGCCGCAAGGGCGACGAGGCCCGCAACGTACGCGTCGTTTGAGACCGCAACGCCTCCTGAGCCTCAGATGCCCTTGACCAGCCGCGAATCGGCAACCGAACCATGCCAACGAGCTAGCGCATAACGGCACATATGCGCTAGCGGCGTTCAGCAATACGAGCCGCTCATGATGCCGGATGTGCGCTAGCTGAGATTGGCTGACCTGCGATCATGGGTGCGGGGCGGCCCAACCTGTGGAGCGATTGTGGAGCAACCGATCTGCGTGACGTGTGGTGTGCAGCGCGAAGAGATCGCAGATGTGTGCGCGATTTGCGCGGACGAGCGCCAGTATGTCGGATGGGGAGGCCAGGCCTGGACCACGCTCTCCGAGATGCGTTCCGTTGGATACCGCAACCGTGTCGAGGAAATCGATCCCGACCTGTGGGGTATCGGCACTGAGCCGCAGTTCGCCATCGGCCAGCGGAGCTTGCTCGTCGAGACGGATCACGGGAACTTGCTGTGGGACCCAATGAGCTACTTGGATGACGAGACGGTCGCCCAGGTGCGTAAGCTCGGAGGGGTGCAGGCGATCAGCGCTTCGCACCCTCACTTCTACGGCATCGTGGTCGAATGGAGCCATGCGTTCGATGACGCACCCATCCACCTCCCCGAAGCCGACCGGGCTTGGCTGCAGCGAACCGACGCTGAGTATCGGTTCTACGACGACGAGGCCAGCCCGCTACCTGGTCTGACGCTGGTTCGGTGCGGCGGGCACTTCGACGGCAGTGCAGTTCTGCACTGGGAGCGCGGCGCCGCAGGTCGGGGTGCACTCCTATCCGGAGATACGATCCAGGTCGTCATGGACCGACGGGCGGTCAGCTTCATGCGGAGTTATCCGAACCTGATCCCGCTCGACCCGGCCACCATTCGGGACATTCAGGAGCGATTGGCGCCGTATGAGTACGACCGCATCTATGGAGCCTGGTGGGGCCGCAATGTCTCTGCAGGTGCGGCCGCGGCAGTGGCCGCTTCTGCTGATCGCTACATCCGCTACGCCGGCGCAGATGGTTGAACGCACATCGAGAGTAACCCCAGTTTTGCGGGCCGGTTCTCGTTACCCAGGCTCGAGCTGCCCGACCTGAACAAGACGGCTGCCAGGGAGCGCATATGTGCCGATATGGGCGGGTCGGATTGATGATCGTTAGCTGAGCTTCTTGAGGTCGTCTGGCTTCCAGGTCTCGTCGAAGTAGGGCTGGTCTGGTCCATAGA